>FWPU01001651.1_pt1 | contig 35871 bp, 32 predicted proteins | sample 2228361 | NCBI WGS metagenome assembly FWPU01 (sample SAMEA103939777, study PRJEB20133) | metagenome
TCAGCAGGGCGGGGCTGTTCTCGACAAAGATTGCCCCACCAAAGGCTCCGTGGTTGTCTTCAAAGACGTTGCCGATCAACACAGCGTTGCTCTCGAAAATGTGGATGCCTCCACCAAATCCTCCGGCGAAGGGTTTACCCCCAACTGCATGATTGGTACTGATGGTGTTATTGATCAACTTGGAAGGGCTGTGAAACAGAAAAATCCCCCCCCCCAGAGACCCTATTCCGTTATCCAATAAACCTCCCTCGTTGCTGATCACTTCGCTATGGCTGATGATGGCGGTCGCTGTTAGCACATAGATCCCCGCACCTGCGGGATGGTCACCATAGCCTCCCACATAACTGGCATTTCCCCCGGTAATCCTTAACCCCTCGATGGTCGGGCTGATCTCGCCGCTGATGAACAGCACTCGACCTCGATCCTGCGCATCCAGGATGGTGGGGTTGGCAGCCGGGTCAGACACGCTCCAACCCCCTTGCCCCCCGTCAACGGGGGGTTGGGGGGTGTAGCCACCGCGCAGGGTCAGACTCTTGGTCAAGTAGACACACTGCGTGATGTCCTCAGGACCGGCATAACCCGGCGGCGCCTTGCGACTGCTCACCTGAGTGTACGTCCCGGCGGCAATGCGCACCTCGTCACCTTCGTTCGCCCGGTCCACGGCATACTGCACGCTGGCACAGGGCGCCGTCGGATCGGTACAATCGCCCACATCCTCACCCTGCGGGGCAACATAGCGGATGCGAACTTCCGCCTGATCCGCTGCCACCACCTTGGCAGATTGACACCCCACCACGAGCATGACCAAGACAAGGACCACGGCAGCACTCCACCAGACGAGCAACAAACAAAGGAGGTTCTTTATCTTCATAACCTTCTCTCCCAGATGTGGGTCAGACCGGCATGGGTTCACTCACTTTCCCCCTTGGCGGATGGGCATCACAACGTACGGGGAACAGGCTGAAGAGCAGGTTGCTCTTCAATCGTTTTTCGTTTCATTATGAATATAATAAAAAAAGCCTTTTGTCAATAGCCCTTAGTCACCTTTCACGCTTTTCTTAAAGTCCGGGTTTGGGTTGAAAAAGGGGCTCGGTAAGTTTGAGTATCAAAACCGAGAAGGTTAAGATGGAGTCTAGTTCTTTCCAAGCCCGCCAGGCTATCGAGCAGGTATTTGCTCCTTGGAATGTCGCTTCACCTGTCTAGCCACAGGCAAAGTCCATCATGAAATTGCATATGGCTTGACCGACCTGCCTGCCAAAGAGGCTTCCCCGCAGCGTCTCCTCAAAATTATCTGCAGCCTGCCAAAAAGCCCAAGAGAAGGGCTATGGCAATCATCAACAATCTGGTCATTCGTTTGCTCAACAGCCGGGGGATTTACCAACCATGCTCACACCCGCCGCATGTTTGATGCCCATCCCCACAAAGCCCTAGCCCTCGTTTGCAGACTTTAAAAAAAGCGTGCAAGAATGTATCATTGCGCTAGACAAATCACGAAGACCGTGATATACTCACTATACTCCCGCCCATTGGCGGGAGAACTTATGCCTCTGGCGCGAGATGAATTCTAAAAACCATCTCTCATTCAGGGCACATCCCATCTCACACGTCACCTGACCTCCTTGGGCGTGCTGCGCGAGCAGTTCCAAGCAGGAATGAGGGTGGCGGAGGACAAACGCAAGGAGAAGTTAAATGGCTGTCATCTCGATGAAAGAACTCTTGGAAAGCGGAGTGCACTTCGGTCACCGAACCCAAAAATGGCACCCCGCCATGAAGCCCTACATCTTCACCGAACGCAATAACATCCACATCATTGACCTGCAGAAGACCGTCAAAGGTCTGGAGCAGGCATATAACGCCGTGCGTGATACCGTCGCGGAGGGCGGCGTAGTGCTCTTCGTGGGTACCAAACGCCAAGCCCAAGAGACCGTGCAAAGTGAGGCGGAGCGCGCCGGCATGCCCTATGTCACCCAACGTTGGTTGGGCGGAATGCTCACCAACTGGCGCACCGTACGCCAACGCATCCTGGAATTGGAACGCCTCGAGCGCATGCGTGAACGTGGTGAACTGAGTCGTCTCACCAAAAAGGAAGCACGCATCCTGGAACGCAAACTCGAGCGCCTGGAGATGTTGTTCGGAGGGGTACGCAAGATGGTACGCCTCCCTGACCTATTATTTGTCGTGGATGTGCAACGAGAACAAACCGCCGTCCACGAAGCCAACTTGCTCAACATCCCGGTGATTGCCTTGGTGGATACCAACTGCGATCCCACCAACGTGGATTACGTCATCCCGTCCAACGATGATGCCATTCGTGCCATCAAACTCCTGGTTGGTAAGATCGCCGATGCGGTTATCGAAGGCAAAGCCATGCGCAAGGAAGAGGAAATCGAACCAATGCCCATGGAGCGCGTCTTGGGATTGGTTGAAGAACCCGAATTGACCGATGAGGAACTGCTCGGCGAAGCGACCTTGGCAAAAATCCCATCACGCGAATTCGAGAAAGTCAAATCTCACCTTGAGGAGTTAGACGAAGAGGTAGACGAATTCAAAGTGGAGGTGCCCGAAGATTGGGTAGAAGAAATCGAGGAAGAGTTTGAGGAAGAAGAGGAAGAATACCGATTTAGCCGGTACAATAAAGACGAAGATTACGAAGAGGATGAGGAATAATCATGGCGATCACCACTGAACAAATCAAGGAACTGCGCGCCGCAACCGGGGCGGGCGTGTTAGATTGTCGCAAGGCGCTTGAGCAGGCAGAAGGAAATTTCGAAAAAGCCGTAGATATTCTGCGCGAAAAGGGATTAGCCAAGGCAGCCAAACGCGCCGAACGAGATGCCTACGAGGGAGTAGTGGAACTGTACTCCCATGGCAACGGTCGCATCGGTGTGATGGTGGAGGTTAATTGCGAGACAGACTTTGTCGCCCGCTCGCCTCTCTTCCGCCAATTTGCCCACGAGATAGCCTTGCAAATCGCCGCGGGGGCTCCACAATTCGTCCGCCCGGAGGATATCCCGCCCGAAGTGCTCGAGAGTCAACGCCAAAAGGCTCGTCAGCGCGCTTTGGAGGAAGGAAAACCCGAAGCGGTCGTCGAACGCATTGTAGAAGGGCAAATCGAGAAATTCCTGGACGAGGTGTGTCTGATCAGACAGCCTTATATTCGAGATGAAAACATCACCATCGAACAGTTACTTCATCAGCACATCGCCCAAATCGGTGAAAACATTGTCATCCGACGCTTTATGCGTTGGGAGGTCGGCGAAAGCGCCTCTTAAAGATGAGCCAACCCGTAGTGGTTGGCTTTTTTTCGCCTAGGTCTTCTCGATTCAGAGAACGACAAACGAACAAGGAGGGCATATGGAAAAAACTCTGAAATATCGTCGTATCCTGCTCAAACTCAGTGGTGAAGCCTTGGCTGGACCACAAGGATATGGCATTGATCCAACACGCGCGGATGACATAGCCCATCGTGTTCAGGAGGTACGCGATTTGGGTGTAGATGTCGCCATCGTCATCGGCGCAGGTAACCTGTGGCGCGGGCGCATCGGTTTAGAGCACGGCATGGAGCGTGCCACTGCCGATACCATGGGCATGTTGGCTACGGTGATGAACTGTTTGGCATTGATGGATGCGATGGAACGGCATGGCATGGTGACACGCGTCCAGACCGCCATCGAGATGCGCGCCATTGCCGAGCCGTACATCCGTCGCCGCGCCATCCGTCACCTGGAAAAGGGGCGCGTCGTCATCCTAGGGGGCGGCACCGGAAACCCCTACTTCTCCACCGATACTGCGGCTGCACTGCGCGCTATGGAGATCGGTGCAGATGTGCTCATCAAAGCCACCAAGGTAGATGGCGTCTACGATAAAGACCCGATGATCTACCCCGACGCGGTACGCTTCGAACATCTCACCTACATGGAAACCATCAACCGCCGCTTGGAGGTGATGGATAGCACCGCTATCTCCCTCTGCATGGATAATAACATGCCCATCCTGGTGATCAACCTGTGGAAGCCCAACGACCTGCGCCGCGCTTTATTCGGCGAAAAGGTTGGTACATTGGTCACTGCCGGCTGATCTCACCATCAAGAGGGGGCGATTCCCCCTTTTCTCTCTTGCCATTTTCGGGTATCCTTATTCTAATTCATTCCGCAGCGTCCGATAAGCAAGGCAAAATCCTCGCTTGGGCTGTTTCCCATAGAGGAACCTGTTCATCCCGATCGAAAGAAAGGATGATAGAGAACGGAGACCATCATGCTCAAAGAGATATATAAAGAAACCGAAACTCGCATGAACAGTGCCATCCAAGCACTGGAGGAGGACTTGGCGGGCATCCGCACCGGTCGTGCCAGTCCTGCTTTGGTTGAACGCCTCCTGGTGGATTACTATGGCAGCCCAACGCCGTTGGTGCAGATTGCCAGCATCGGCGTCCCGGAACCGCGCACCTTGCTCATCCGTCCCTTCGATCCATCCAGCCTCAAGGCAATCGAGCGCGCCATTCTGGCTTCCGATTTGGGACTTACCCCGAACAACGATGGACGTAACATTCGACTCAACCTACCCCCTCTCACCGAGGAACGTCGGCGCGACTTGGTCAAGATCGTACATAACCGCTTGGAAGAAGCACGCGTAGCCGTGCGCAACATCCGCCGTGACATCCTGAAGGATTTGAGAGAATTTGAAAGCGAAAAAATGATAACAGAAGATGAGCGCAAACGCGCTGAAGAAGAGTTGCAAAAGATCACCGATCGCTTCATCGAAAACATCAACGCCATCGGCGAACGAAAAGAAAAGGAGATATTAGAGGTCTGACGATCAAGACCATGAGTCAATCAAAAAAAACCGAAACATCTAACCGTATCCCGACACACGTTGCCATCATCATGGATGGCAATGGGCGGTGGGCGCTATCGCGCGGCTTGCCTCGTTTGGCTGGTCACCGTGCCGGCACCGAAAATCTGCGCCGCATCATCGAGGCGTGCGTCGAGTTTGGCATTCGCTACCTGACCATCTATGCCTTCTCCACCGAAAACTGGGGACGACCGCCGGAAGAGGTGCAAGGGCTCTTACGCATCCTGGAGGATGTGATTGACCGCGAACTCCAGGAGTTGCACGACCAGGGAGTGCAATTGCGCCACATCGGGCGACTTGACCGATTGCACCCCAAATTGAGAGAAAAGGTGCTCAAGGCAATCGAATACACCAAAGACAATGACCGCTTGGTGCTCAACGTAGCGTTCAACTATGGCGGGCGAGATGAAATCGTCTGTGCTATCAAGAACATCATCCGCAACGGCGTGAAACCAGAAGAGGTCACCGACGAACTGGTCAGTCAATATTTGTTCACTGCAGGCGTCCCAGACCCCGATTTGATCATCCGCACCTCTGGTGAGTTGCGCGGCAGCAACTTCCTCATCTGGCAAGGCGCCTACTCCGAATGGTATTTCACCCCCACCTATTGGCCCGACTTCGATAAAGAGGAACTCAGACGCGCTTTAGAGGAATACAAGCGCCGCGAACGCCGCTTCGGAAAGGTACCCTCTTCTCCTTAGGATGCCTATGCTGGTAAAGCGGCTGCTGGTGACGATCGTGCTGCTACCCATCGGTGTCTACGTCATCCATCTCGGCGGCATCGTTTACACCAGCGTGGTCGCGCTGCTATTGGGCTTGGCTTGCTGGGAGTTTGTGCAACTCTACCATGCCAGCGGGTTACAGCCGGCGAGTGGCTTGGCAGTCGTCGGCTGCCTTTTGCTGGTTCTGGGACGGGCACTCGATGGCTTCCTGAGCGCCCCTTGGGCGATCAGCCTAGTGGTCTGTATCAGTATGCTTTACCATCTGGGTGCTTATGAGCGCGGTCGCCAGCAGGCGGCTACGGATTTCCTGGCTACCCTGGGTGGTGCGCTCTACATCGGCTGGCTAGGCGCTTACCTGATTTCCCTGCGCCAACTGCCAGATGGCAAATGGTGGATGCTGCTCGTCCTGCCGGCGGTGTGGATTGCCGATTCGGGCGCCTATCTTGTCGGCACTCGTTGGGGACGCCACCTACTCAGTCCCCGCCTGAGCCCCAGGAAGACCTGGGAAGGCTACTTGGCGGGTGTGCTCTGTGGCACTCTGGGAACCGCGCTTCTAGCTGCGTTGTGGCATTTGGCAGCAGGGGAAGGTTCAGCCATTACCCCCTCGGCGGGGGCGCTGCTCGGCTTTGTTCTCTCTGTGCTTACCCCCTTGGGAGACCTAGGCGAAAGCATGATCAAACGTCAGGTGGGTGCAAAAGATTCGGGAAAACTCTTTCCGGGGCATGGCGGCGCCTTTGACCGCATCGACTCGTGGCTCTGGGCCGCCTTGATCGGCTATTATCTGATCACCGAACTGTTGCTTTGACTTACCGCTGATTCCCTCCCTTTCAGACCCCCCAACCTTCAGACGCATCTTTGTGTATATATAGTGAATCTCATCAATTGTGGAGACCGGCATGGATGAACTCGAAGCCATCCACCGCTTGAAAGCCGGAGATAGCAGCGGTCTGGCTTGGTTGGTAATGCGTTATCAGGTGAAGGCGATGCGAACCGCCTTTCTGATCACTCGAGACGAGCAACTGTCTGAGGACGTGGTGCAGGAAGCGTTTGTGCGCCTCTTTGAACGCATTCGCTCCTTTGATGAACGGCGCCCCTTCGAGCCTTACTTGATGCGCAGCGTGGTCAATGCCGCATTGAACGCGTTACGCGTGCAAAGGCATACCGATTGTCGCAGCCTCGATGACCTCGGAGAGCCGCTCGGGAACTTGCTGCATTTCACCACCGTGGAGGATGAGGTGGAGATGAATGCCCTCAAAGAACAGATGCGTTGTGCGATTGACCGCCTCTCTCCCCGCCAGCGTGCTGCTGTGGTCATGCGCTATTATCTCGAGATGAGCGAAAAGGAGATCGCCGAAAACTTGAGCATAGCCCCAGGAACAGTCAAATGGGTGCTGAATGCCGCTCGTCAAAGTCTGCGCCGTTTGCTTGGTGGAGAAAGGAATCACCATGAAGCCGAATGACATCGCCCAACTATTGGATGCCATTGCCCGTGAAGCCATCCCTGATGAGATCAACCTCTTGCCGCGCATTGAAGCGCGCTTGAACGAAAGGAGAACTCTGATGCAAATCTTGCGCACTCGCCCGGCATTGATTGTCCTGATACTGCTATTGGCGCTTGCCCTACTGAGCGGAGCGGCTTATGCCCTTGGTCGTTCATTGGGCTACATTCCAGGAGTAGGTTTGGTAGAACAGAGCGCGCCTTTGCGCGTGCTATCCGAGCCGGTGACCCTCACGCGTGATGGCATCACCTTGACCGTAACCCAGTCTGTGCTGGCTGCGGATAAGACAGTTGTATTGTTCAAGGTTGAGGGTGTTCCATGGAAAGCATTTTCCCATGATGAACGGGTGCTAGGGTGCGATGGCATGCCCTACCTTCGCCTTCCTGATGGGAAAACCCTAAACATAACCGATGGGGGTGGAACGCTTCACGAATTTCGCTTTGTTTTCCCACCCATTCCGACAGATGTGAACGACGTCACATTCCTCTTGCCCTGCATTCTTGGAACTTTCCCCGGCAGAGCACCCGAAAACTGGGAAGTACCTCTCCACTTTGTCTTGGCACCAGAGTTGCCCACGGCAGAGGTGATTATCCTACCGACTCCAACTTCGCTCTCGGCGCAACCCGATACCCAACCCTCTCCCTCAGAAGCGGCGGAAGCCAACCCTCAGCCAGCCCTCTCGGAACCGGTACCCCTGCAACTGAAGCAGGTCATCGAAACCGGGGATGGTTATATCTTCCTGCTCACCTTTGACGATGTGCTCCAAGCCGATGGCAGTAGGTTCACCGCGTTCATGAGCGATCTTATCATCACGGATGCCAATGGCGAAGCGGTCTTCGCTCAGTATGCCAACGACATTGACTTGGGCGAGGTGACCCAGGGAGCCGATATGGCTTGGGCATACTATCTACCTTCGAAGAACCTAGCCTGGCCGCTGACGTTTCAGGTGCAAACTAGTCAGGTCACCACGGTCGAAGGGCAGGAAACCTTCACCTTTGACGCTGGCGAGAGCCCTCAACCCGGTCAGGAATGGGCGTTCGAATGGGAACTTCGGGTGGGAGGATATATCGTGAGGCTCATATCCGTGCATTTCAGCGGAAGCGCGTATGTTTTCGAGTTTGAGACAGCACCCGAAGTAGATGGCATTGCTCTCGAAATCCCGGGCACATCCCCGCTCGGCGGTGGGCGCGGCTCTGACCAACAGGGGCATGTCAGCACCAGCCTGGACTTCGCTGAAGCCGCGCCTAAAGGAGAGATCACTGTGGTCATCACCGCTTTGACCATACGACATCCTGGTCCCGCCTATTCGATCACTTGGCAACCCGACGACCTTGGGGGAAGCCCTTCCCCACTTTACGGCATTTCACTGCTTCTCGATCGGGTAATCTCTCTGGAAGATGGCTATTACCTGATCGGTCATGCCGAGTGGACCGATGAGCGTGTTCGTGAAGCATTTCCGGTGACGTTGCAAGCCTATGACGATAGCGGGAAGGAATTGTCTATCCAGAAAGTCAATGAATCGGAGACAGGTCTAACGCTCAATGAGCATCAGTGGCTCTACCGCTTATATGGCAAACCTCCATTGGAGGGAGTCACTTTGCAGTCCACACAAATGGAGGTGACGTGGAAAAATCGCGTCATTTTCACCTTCGATTTAAGCCCGTTCGGTTTTAATCTTACGGAGGACAATCTGGGCGTCCCCTACAAAATGGGTCTCCTACCGCTCGATGTGCCCGGATTGGGCGCTCAAGTGGCTACCATCACCTACATCGAAGAGGGTGGACTCTACGGCTTTGAGGTGGCTTGCCAAGCGGATACGGCTTTGCGTGGGATTTACTTCCACATTGCAAACGATTTGAACCCCGAAGGCTCGGATCGCACCATCAGCGGGGGCGATTCCTACCGGGATGAAAACGGTCTGCTGGTCTCGCGTGCCCTCGCTCCTGCCCCTTTGAGTTTTCCCATTGAATTGCGCGCCGAACGTGCATCCATTCGAGGGATTTGGGAACTTAAAATCACGCCTAACAGCACTTCGTCCGACTAAGATCGCATGACCTAAACGTAATGCCAGCATCTTTGCATTGACAGGCTCTTATCAACATGGTATCATCCTGAGCACAATCGAATAGCCCCTTGCTGGCACTCTTATCCAGAGAGGTGGAGGGACCGGCCCTGTGAAGCCTCGGCAACCTGGTCGACTCGGGGGGTCCATTCGTTTGACAGTTCTGGGGGATCATGTATTCAGCGAACTGATCCGACGAATGGGCTAGAAGTCAACCAAGGTGCCAATTCCGACAGACGGATGTTCTGGAAGATGAGAGGGCAGCCAATCGTTTTCTGATGCCCTTTCTCGACCGGAAGGGGCATTTTCATTTTATTTGGAGGTCATTTCTTTATGAGTACAAGCCTAATGCGATCGCCAAAGTTGTTCTTCACCTCGGAATCGGTCACCGAAGGGCACCCCGATAAAATCTGCGACCAATTGAGCGACGCCGTGCTGGATGCTTGCCTAGAACAAGACCCGCGCTCACGCGTGGCTTGTGAGGTCGCCACCAAGACCGGCTTCGTCATCTTCCTCGGAGAGATCACCACCCGGGCGAACGTGAACTTCGATGACCTGGCGCGCCAAGTCATCACCGAAATCGGCTACACCGATAGCAGCATCGGCTTTGACGGCAACACTTGCGGCGTCTTGGTTGCCATCTCACGCCAATCCGCCGACATCGCCCAGGGAGTGAACCACTCCCTAGAAGCCAGGAGTGGCTACATTACCGATGAGGAGGTGGAGACGATCGGCGCCGGCGATCAAGGGATGATGTTCGGTTATGCCTGCACCGAGACTCCGGTATTGATGCCCATGCCCATCTACCTGGCGCATAAATTGGCGCGCCGATTGAGCATCGCCCGCAAAACTGGCATCTTACCTTGGCTGCGCCCAGATGGCAAGACCCAGGTGACGGTGGAATATGCCTACGGCAAGCCCAAGCGCATTGATACGGTGTTGGTGAGCACCCAACATGCCCCGCAGGTCTCGAACGAAGATTTGCGCGAAGCGGTCATCGAAGAGGTGATCAAACCCACCCTGCCTCCCGAAATGGTGGATAAAGACCTCAAAATCTACATCAATCCGACCGGGCGATTTGTGATCGGCGGTCCACAGGGGGATTCGGGGATGACCGGGCGGAAGAACATCGTGGATACCTACGGCGGTATGGCACGCCACGGTGGCGGTAGTTTCAGCGGTAAAGACCCCACCAAAGTGGATCGTTCCGCCGCATATGCCACCCGTTGGGTTGCCAAAAACGTTGTGGCGGCTGGCTTGGCTGAACGATGTGAGATACAGGTGGCATACGCCATCGGTGTGGCACATCCGCTCAGCATCAGCATTGAGACCTTCGGCACCGGGCGCATCCCTGATGAACGCATCATCGAACTGATTCAAGAGTTCTTCGACTTGCGTCCCGGGGCAATCATTCGTGATTTGAACCTCTTACGCCCCATCTATCGCCCGGTCTCGGTCTACGGGCACTTTGGGCGCGATGACCTCGACCTACCCTGGGAACGTACCGATAAAGCCGAGGCATTGCGTGAAGCCGCCGGGCTCAAACCCAAGATCGCCTTGCCCGCAGATTGAAGTCCTGAAAAATGCGCCACTGCCAATTCACCGGCTGGCAGTGGCGCGCAAGGATGTACCTTGCCCTTTGACTCAAAACTCCAGCCCATGCGCTCCTAACAGAGCCACATCGCGCATTAGGTCCTCCGTAGCCCCATCGGCTACAATGCGCCCTTCATCCATGATGACCATGCGCGGGAAGAGTTCGCGCACCATCCATAAATCGTGGGTTGAGACCAGCATGGTCATGGGCAGTTCGTTCAACAACTGAATCAGAGAGCGGCGCGCGCGTGGGTCTAGCCCAGCGGTAGGCTCATCCAAAACGAGCACTTCCGGTTTCATGGAAAGCACAGTGGCAATAGCAATGCGCTTCTTTTCCCCCAAACTGAGGTGGTGGGATACTCGGTTGACGTATTGGCTCATGCACACCGCACTCAATGCCTCTTCCACACGCGCGCGCACCTCTTCCAACGGTAAACCCTGATAGATCGGTCCAAAGGCAACGTCATCGAACACGGTGGGCGAAAACAATTGGTCCTCCGGGGACTGAAACACCATTCCCACTTTCGAACGAATGCGTTTGAGATTCTCGCTATTGACCTCTAAACCACACACCCGGATTTTTCCCTGACCATGGAGAATACCGTTCAAGTGGAGCAAAAGCGTGGACTTACCTGCACCGTTCGGTCCAACCAAAGCCGTCTTTTCACCTGGGTGGATGATCAAAGAGACATCCCGCAGAGCAACGTGACCATCCGGGTAAGAAAAAGAAAGATGCTCGATTTCAATGGAGTGGTGCATCGGTCCTCAAAGCAAATATCCCAACAAGAGCAACAAGAGGAGTACCAACAGACCAAATGCCATGGTCAAGAGATGGGTGAAAGGCAAAGCAGGGAGTGGCGCTGTGCGCACTTCCCCATCATACCCGCGCGCCAGCATGGCTGCAAAGACACGGTCACTGCGTTCCAAGGCGCGAAGGAACAGACTCCCCGCCATGCCACCGGCGACGCGCGCTCGCCAGGTCAAACTGCCACCGCTACGCAAACCCGGCACATCCGATTCTCCACTGCGCGCCGCCCGAGCACGCAATAAGCGCAACGCTTCATCCACCAAGATGAACAAGTAGCGCCACATCAGCCCGAAGATGGCAACTAGTAATTTGGGGATGCCGATCGCCCGCATAGCCGTCAATAAGTGCGGGAAGGGCGTGCAAGATGCCAGCACAATGGCTGCCTGCACCGAAAACCACGATTTCAACCCAATGCTGAGAAAACGCTCCATGCCTTCACTCCAGATGGTCACCTGTCCGATCGGGCGCAACGAAAGAACGAACAAGGGTGTAGTCCCGGTGGTGAATAGAAGGGGCAACGCAGCAAAGACGAAAGGCAACGCGAGCGAAGCGCGCCGCATCACATAACCCACCCCCAAATCCGAAAGCATTTCAACCGAGATGAGGAGCGCAAAGAGCAAGATATAAATCGCCCAGGCGCCGCTTGGCGATAGCGATACCGTAAGAATGAACGCAATGGTCAGTACCAGTTTGACGCGTCCATCCAAGCGATGGAGTGGGCTATTGCCGGCGCGATAGGTATCCAGAAAATGAACGTGCACGTTTACGATTCAGAGGCTCGACGATTGCGCCGCGAGTAGGCAATCCCTAATGCGACCCCGAAGACAATCAAGGTGCCCAAGATGCCTGCTAGGATGGTTGCTAGGGCTTCGTTGCCAATGCCCGGAAAGATGTAATCTGGAATGATCTCATAGAGAGGACCGCGCGCAGTTTCGAGAAAACCTTGTTGTTCTGCTACCCATTCCAAACCATCTGGATAAGCAGAAGCCAAGGGCGAAGCAATGGCAAGCAGCAGTGCCACTCCAAGCCCAACAACCCAGACCAAACCACTCCCGGTCGGCTGGGGTGCGCCGATCTTGAGCAGGTCACGCCGCGTGGCATAAAGGAATGCTAACGCCCCTAAGGTGATCAACCCCTCGCCGATGCCGATGAGGGCGTGAATGCCACCCATGGCGGGTACGGCAATGTTCGCCGGCGAGGTGCCAGAGAGCGCCAGTTGCAATGCAACCGTCAAGGCTGCAATGACGATAGAGAGCCATGCGGCAATGAAACCGCCTGCAAAGATGCCCCATGAGCGACCTGCGGCGATCTTCTGCACACTTCGATAGGTGAAGTAACTGACCACCACACCGACCACCCCCATGTTGAAGATGTTGGCTCCCAATGCCAAAAGACCACCATCCTGAAAGATCAACGCTTGGATGCCTACCACGCAGGTCATCACTAGGATCGCTGCCCACGGACCGAGCAGAATGGTGGCAATTGCCGCTCCCATGAGATGTCCGGAAGTCCCGCCCGCCACGGTGAAGTTGAGCATCTGCCCGGCGAAGATCGCCGCTGCCAGAATGCCCATCAAGGGCACCTGCCGTTCGCCCAGTTCTTGCCCAACACGGCGCAAAGCATAGCCGACAACGAGGATGCTCACCAACCACAACACGATAGAAACAAGTGCGGAGAGAAAGCCATCTGGAATGTGCATGGGCATAGGAGAATGAAACATTAAAACACCTCCATGAGTAGGCTGAAAAATTGTTGATTACTCTTCATTACCCTTATCTCTCTGCTGAAGGCATTCGGTTGAGACGCTTTGCCCCTCGGGCGATGTGCGTGCACAGGCTTCGCACAACCCAAAGAGAATCAGGTGGTTCGTACAAATGACAAACCGCTGCGCTTCAGAGACTTTTCTAAAGAACTCTTCGACGAGCCCCTCCTCGATGTTCAAGATCGCCCCACACTTCTGGCAGACAAAATGGTGATGGATATCTCCATTGACGATCTCATAGACACATGTATCCCACCCCACGTCGGAGACGGAAACCAAACCATTTTTCACTAAATAATCCAAGGTGCGATACACTGTGGAGGGGCAAATAGAGGGGAGTATTTGGCGCACCACGTCGTAGATTTCCTGGGGTTTCCAGTGCCTACGTTCCCGAGAGAGAGTGGCAAGGATAATGGCTCGAGCGGAGGTCAATCGTTGAGTAGACATAATTGCAATTATTTGCAAATGCAATTATATACGTTATTTTGGGTCTGTCAAGCGATCGAGAGCGTCTATATCTGAAAAATGAAAATAGACCTCTCAACGTTGGTTGAAAGGTCTATGGAACACATCATGGGCGCGGAGGGGCTCGAACCCCCGACCTTACGGATGTGAACCGTACGCTCTGACCAACTGAGCTACGCGCCCGTATTGAAAATTTTACCACATCTTCAGGCTATCCGACAAGATTTTTTCTTGCCTCATGTATGGATGCCTGGCCACTGGGCAATTGGTTCCGTGGAACGCACCAGATGCATTCCCGCCGCGGCAAAGCGTCGATAGGCAGCCTCCGCTTGCTCGGTGTAATCCACAACCCCTGGGACAACCACCGGTGAGGTGCAATCTTCCAGCAAATATACCTTGGTTGCCAAGCGTGGATCGTGCGCTTGGATGTCTGCCAGCAAATCCTCGATCGTCCACGCAACACAGTGGCTCTTGGCTTGCCCGGCAATGATGACGGCATCGAAGTCCCTCACCTTTTGAAGCAGTGCCTCGTTCTTCTGCCCCAACGGCTTGCCCGAAGCATCCGTCAAGATTTCCGGTCCAATGGCGGAATAATGCTCGGTCAGCGGATTCTCGCCCTTGATCACGATGTTCGGTTGACAATGACGTGCAATAGCATGGAAGAAGATCGCCTCTTCAATTGAGGAGACCAAGGCATGTCCGATGCCTCCCAGCATGGCATGATATGGCCATATGGTCAGATCGTATTTACCACGCCGTTTGAGTTCCGCAGTGTAGTATTCTAGGAGGCGTTGCCCCTCCTCAGGGCGGATACCCAGACTCTTTGCCACGGCTGGGTTGAACCTCCATCGCCCCTGAGCCACATCCTCAGCAGAGACGAGCGTCATGGGTGGCGGGTTTTCACCTCTCTCATCAACCAGAAAGATAGCATGGAAGATTTGAATGACTTGATGGGTATCCATGGTTGCAGTGATCTCGGTCAACGTGCCCAAATTGCGGTAGATAAACTCCACCAAGCGACGGTTATCGTCTATGGCACCTGTACCTGTTCGCCCACCCACATAGAGTTCAAAATCGGGCAAACAGAACGTGTTTTGCACGTCAATGGCGATGAGCGCAAGGCGATATTCATCTTCCGCCGAGGGTTGGATGAGATGCTCCTTTGCCCACCTACGCGCCTGCTGCGCCCGTTCCTGATAAGGCACCCGCCACACCTGGCTGACCCTGGCAGGGTCGTAATGAGGTGGTAGGGGAAGTTCTCGAAAGATGGGGGTTCCTTTCATCTTCTCACCTCACACAACTTGTCTATTTCATAGATTGCCATCAAAGCAATGTTATTATAACGTGAGAAGAATGGGGAAAGGATGACCAGCAGATGGACTCAATTGAATTAAATCTTTTGAGGCGCGACCAGCGAGGGAGATTCTCGGCGCATTCCCCAAATCACAGCACCTAAGTAAAGCAGATAACCCAACACCTCGCTTAACGAAGGGTTGCCGTTATACCCAAACAAGGTCTTCAGCATCTGACCCAGGATGGACTCTTCATCTAACCAAGGATTGACATCCCAAACGTGTTCCACCAGAGCGGGAATCCAACCGATCTCGTTAAACTCATGAATGCCATGCGCAACCAATCCAGCCGCAAAAAGCAACAATAAGACACTGGTTGTCAGGAAAAAGCCTTGCAAATTCAGACGGATAAGACCGAAAAACAACAACCAACCCAAAAGCATCGCGGTGACAATCCCGATGAGAGCACCCATCAGAACGGATAAGGTGCCCGAAGTCATGGTTGCCGTAGTGAGAAAAATTGCCAACTCCAACCCTTCGCGTAAAACAGCGATAAATGCTAAGACAAACAATGCCTTTGCTCCGCCATCGTGGTGAGTTTTACGAATGCTAGCCTCCAAATCGCTCTTTAAATAACGCGAACGCCGTTTCATCCAAAAGATAGCCCAAGTCAGCATTCCCGCGGCAAGAAACATCATCGTTCCCTCGTAAATCGTCTCCGTTTGCCCCTCAAGCGATACTCCAATCCGGTGAAGCGCCCAAGCGAACACCAAACTCAGCACGACGGCACTGAGAGCACCACCCCAAACGATTTTCGCCAAATTGCTCCGATTTAACTTGTGCAATGTCCCAAGCACAATGCTCAGGATCAATACCGCCTCTAACCCTTCCCTCAAAGAAAGCAGAATACCTGGAAACAAGGTTGGCCTCCGGTCATTATAACAATACCGTTCCATATTATACTATTTAGGGTTAATATGTCAATATTATGTTGTGCATTTGAATAGTTTTATCAAAATTGGCTTGCAGAGAACACCGAATCCGAGTATACTTTTTACGGAGAACGGGGTGTAGCGCAGTTCGGTAGCGCACCGCGTTTGGGACGCGGGGGTCAGCGGTTCAAGTCCGCTCACCCCGACTCCTCCATGTGAAACGTGAACGAACCCTTCGCACGTTTCACTTTTTACATCTACAACCGCACATTTAGGGGAACAACATGGCGAAACCGAAGTATGATGGCGTCATCGAGGCAGTCCATTATGGAGAGGATGGACAAATCAAATGGGTCAGAGCCTACCTTCGGCGTGGACCGACCTGGTCCGACCTGGTCTTGTTGGACCGGCAAAAACTCATCGAATTGATCAAAGGGGGCAAACGCTTCGTCCTCGGTAGACGAATACCTTATCTGGCAGGCACCTTCGAGACCTTCGAATCGGTCAACCTCATCCCCCAGGGAGAACGCGACGTCCTGGTCACCGATCACCTCAACGCAGACCACGATGACTTGAAAGGCGCTCCGATCTTGTAATGGCTTCCGCCAGGAATGCATCACTGTTCCTCGTCTGCACGGTCCTCAAAAAAGCAAGGTGCTATTCGTAGCGCAACACAAAGATTTCGGCGTCGCTTGTGCTATCATCGCCCCAGGCAATGTAGGGTACACCATTGGGAGCAATTGCCAAAGAGGGAACATAAGAAGCGCTGCCGTTGTTGCTAATACCTCCGTCACTGGCAGAACCCGTGCCCACCTCCACCCATGCCTGACCATCGAAGCGACGTATGTATATCTCGTAATTGCCATTGCTGTCATCCTGCCAGGCGACGTACGGTGTGCCATCTGGAGCAATGTCGAGTGAGGGGTACCACGAAGCACCTCCATTGTTGCTGATGCCACCGCCACTGGCAGAATCCTCGCCGACTTCCACCCACATATTCCCATCAAACTTACGGACGTAAATTTCGCTATCTCCTCCGCTAATATCTCTCCAAGCGACGTAAGGCGTGCCATCCGGAGCGATTGCTAAAGAAGGCAACCCGGAACTGCCATCGTTCTGGCTGATGCCACCACCTTTGGCAGACCCTGCACCGACCTCCTGCCAACGCCCAGGAACTATCGTCTTGCTTGGGGTCGTTGTGGGCGTTTGGGTCTGGGTTGGGGTAGGAGTATTCGTCGGTTCTGGAGTGCTGGTGGCTGTCTCTACGGGTGGTGTTTCGGTAACCGTTGGCTGCCCTCCTCCAAAATCTCTCACAACCAAGGGGAGAAAGGCATGACTCTGCTCACTCTCTTCCCAATCTATGAAGAGGGTGTTCAGTTCTCGACCAGCAAAGCCACCCTGCATGGGCAGAGCAAGGCGTTCAAGCATAGCCAAAGATAGGACCATTACAATAGCCAACTTGTAGGGAAAAAGATGGATGTTCATTGAATCACCCTCCCCATGATTTGCTCAGGTATAGAAGATGAGTAGGCGTACTTGAATTACTCGAATCACCCCCGCATTAATGTGCATAGATGCCAACAAAGACGACAATGGTTTAGACACTCATATGATCCTGTGGATATTATAAATCCATGGGTGAAATAGTGGAATGGACTCTAACAGAACTCACCTAGGCAGGGTATCTGACGCTATCAATCCAAATAGGGATACTGGTATAATTCGTACTACTTCACCTTCCCGTGGTATGCAATATCCATGTACTTCGTTAAACTGAGCATCACCTTGGAATATCAAGAACGATCATGAAAGTGATAGACTGTTCTCCCTACCATGAAACAGGTAGTTCCGATTGGATACGACGGATTCGCACCCTATTGCTCATGGGCTCATCCTGGCAGAGGGACCAGCAGGCTCAGGAAGCCTTCATCGCCCACATGCACAAGCGATTGGGCAACAATTACACCCTGATACGCAACGCTGCCCTGCCCGACCTGGATATTCCGATCCCGCTGATACTGGTCGGACCGACGGGGGTTTGGACAATCTATACCAGCCCGGTGAGAGGCATCTACCGCGCCAAGGATGACTTTTGGATGGTTCTAGATGACCGCACCAATCGTTACCGCCATGCCGAACCCAACCTCATCGTACGGGCTCTTCTCATTGCACGCGCCGTCCACACCTTTCTCCTCAAACAAGGACACGCTCTTGTCCAAGTTGAACCGGCGTTGTATCTCTCATATCCGGGCATACATGTTGATGCCATCCAACCTGCCGTGCGAGTCGTGCGCAATGATACGCTAGACCGCTTCGTCCAGGCAATCACCCAAAGTGCCCCATCCTTGGATTCCAACCAAGTCTTCGAAATTGTCAAGGTTCTCTCCAGCCCTCCTGCGCCTCAATCGAAACCTAAGCCCTCTCCGCTGGAAACTACCTGGCGCATTGGTCCGCTGCAGATGGTAGTTTGGCAATGGTTGGTCTTAGGCACAATGGCATTGATGGAGGTCTGCTTGGTCGGTGGAGCAGTTTATCTTTTCCTGACAACCCAATAAGTTTCTTGGGGGCGGCGATTGTCTCTGCCATTCCTATCGTTGATTATCCCTGTACACAATGAAGAAAAGCGGTTGCCCATCGCACTCGAACAAGCCTACACCTACTTACAACAACAAGGCTTCACCTTTGAGATCATTGTCGTAGAGAACGGTAGCCAAGACCGAACTTTGCAAATCGCCCTCGCCTTTGCCCAGAGTCACCCCAACATATTGGTGATCGAACAAAAGCAACGCGGCAAGGGGTTAGCTGTCAAACAGGGCATGTTACAAGCGCAGGGCAGGTTTCGCTTCATGAGCGATGTGGATTTTTCTATGCCTATTGACCAGATTCGACATTTCCTCCCGCCAACCTTGGAGGATTTCGATATTGCCATTGCCTCCCGCGAAGCGCCCGGCTCTGTGCGTTATCACGAACCGGCTCACCGCCACTTGATCGGGCGAATCTACAACACCCTCATCCGATGGCTACTCCTGCCCGGCTTGCAAGACACCCAATGTGGTTTCAAGTGCTTTCGTGCTGAAGTGGCTGAAGACTTGTTTCCACGTCAGACTCTGATCGGGTGGGCTTTCGATGTGGAGATTCTCTTCATCGCTCGGCAACGCGGTTATCGCATTGTCGAGGTGCCCATTGCCTGGTACTACAATGCCAACAGTCGTATCCATCTGGTGAGAGACTCCCTACAGATGGGATTGGACTTGTTGACCATCCGTTGGAACGCCGTTCGAGGGGTGTATGACTCGCCCATCTGAGTCGTTTCTACCTCCCGAAGCGCCTGACCTCACCCTGGAATCTTACCTTTGGAAGGCAGGCATTGCCCACGTTGCCGGTTTAGACGAGGCTGGGCGGGGTGCCATCGCCGGTCCGGTCGCTGTTGGCGTGCTCATCCTACCTCCAGACGAAAGTCTACGAGAGCAACTCGCCGGTGTGCGCGATTCAAAAGAACTGACCGCACACCAAAGAACCGAATGGGCTGAGCGTTTGAAGGAAAGTGCCCTCGCCTGGGCAGTTGGGTTCGCCTCGAACGAAGAGATTGACGCCTTGGGAATCATGCCCGCCACACGTCTGGCAGCCATGCGTGCCATGGCTCATCTCACCACACCTGCTCAATATCTACTCCTGGATTGGTTGCTGCTGCCCGAATCGCCTCTGCCGCAAACCGCCTTGGTCAAGGGTGACGCACGTTCGTTGACCATCGCCGGCGCTTCCATCTTGGCAAAGACGGCTCGAGACGCCCTGATGCGCCAACTGGATGGCGCTTATCCCGGATATGGATTTGCCATCCACAAGGGCTATTGCACTCTCCAGCACTTGAGGGCGCTGGAGTGCTTGGGACCATCACCCATCCATCGTCTCAGTTTCGCCCCTCTCAGCAGCCTCCCCAATCACCTCACAGCATATCACACTTCTCGAACGATTCCCCCCGAAGAATTTCCATCAATAGGAGAAGAACATGTCGAAGATAGCCAAGCAATTCGGTTTGTGGGATAGTCCCATCTCTCCAATCGCCTTAGGGAGAGGCATCACCCTCAGCGATGTTGCCTGGGCTGAGGATGGCAGCCTGGTGTGGCATGAATATCGTTCGGAGCGCGGCGTTCTGGTGGTGCAAAGACCGGACGGACAAGCACCGAGGGACCTCAATGACCATGTCTCGGTACGTGCGCGTGTGGGATACGGCGGTGGAGATTTCACTCTCGGGCATGGATATGTCTATTTCGTCGAAGCCGAATTGGGGCGCATCTACCGTCAGCCACTCGATGGCGGGATGATGCAACCCATCACCCCCGGTTTTGGTCTGTGCGCTTCACCATCTCTTTCACCCAATGGCGATTGGCTGGTCTTCGTCCACACCCTTGAAGGCAAGGATTGCCTCGCAGTAGTAGATGCCCAGGGCAAGCGATGGCCGCAAAAATGGGTGGAGGGCGATGATTTCTACATGCAACCGTGTTGGCATCCATCTAGCGAGATGTTGGCTTGGATTGCTTGGAACTTTCCCAACATGCCTTGGGATGGCACCATTCTCTGCATGGGGAAAATCAAAGTTGATGAAGACAAACTACCGAGGATGAAAGAGATGTTCACTTTGGCTGGAGATGAACGTACATCCATCTTCCAACCGGAGTTCTCTCCCGACGGTCGCGCGCTTGCCTATGTTTCGGACACGAACGGTTGGTGGCAAATCTACCTCTACGACCTAGAAACCAAGACCCACCGATTGCTGACCCCGGAGGAAGTTGATCATGGTTTGCCCGCCTGGAGACAGGGAATGCGCACCTATGGCTTCAGCCCAGATGGGCAAATACTCTTTTACTTGCGTAATGTGCAGGGCTTCGCCGAGTTATGGCAGATGAATCTAGCCACGGGCGAGAGAATGCGCCTACCTGTTGATGCCGATTACACCTGGCTGGAGCAGATAGCCATCCTTCGCAAGACGACAACCAGACAACCCCAGATCGCCCTGCTGGCTTCAGGCAGTGCTGTTCCACCCCGGGTGATCTCATTCACCCCACAAGACGGAGTGCGTGTGTGGAGAAGAAGCATGGCAGAAGACCTGCCTGCGGAAGAATATTCCACTGCCCAAACGATGACCTGGCAAGGCATGGATGGAAATCCCGTCCACGGGCTCTACTATCCGCCCGCCAACCCTCGCTATGAAGGGATCGGCAAACCACCCCTGATCGTCCTCATCCACGGTGGACCGACCAGCCAACGACGCGCCGGCTTCCACCCACAGGCGCAGTTTTTCACCAGTCGAGGCTACGCCGTGTTGGACGTGAATTACCGCGGCAGCACAGGGTATGGGCGTGCCTATTGGGAAGCCCTCAAAGGCAATTGGGGTATCTATGATGTGCAAGATGCTGTCAGCGGTGCACGCAACCTTGTGCAGAAGGGTATGGTAGATGAGAGGAGATTAGTCATCATGGGGGGCAGTGCCGGCGGTTTCACGGTGTTGAAAGCCCTAGAAGACTACCCGGGGTTCTTCAAAGCAGGAGTATGTCTCTATGGCGTCACCAACCACTTCACCCTTGCCAAAGAGACCCACAAATTTGAAGCACGTTACCTCGATACGTTGCTGGGTCCACTCCCACAGTCTTCGGAACTCTATCGCCAACGTTCACCCTTGTTCTTTACCGATAAAATTCAAGATGCTGTGATCCTCTTCCAAGGCGAAGAGGATCGAGTTGTACCCCGCTCCCAATCAGATGCCCTGGTAAAGACACTGAAAGAACGTAATGTGCCCCATGAATACCATGTGTATCCCGGTGAAGGTCACGGTTTCCGCAAGACGGAGACCATCGAACACTTTTATAAGACCGTTGAACGATTCTTACGCCATTATGTCATCTTTGCCTGAAAACCCTGCAGGTCAAAGACCTGCGGAAGAGCCCAATGGCGCCTTTGGGTTCTTGCCACTAAATTAGAACCAATCTCTCTTGACGAACACTATAATGACCGCCAACGTGATGAAAAACGAGACCAGCAGAGTAAATGGAAATGCGAACGGGTGATGTTGTAGGGGGAGTTCAACGTTCATTCCATAGAAACTGGCAACCATGATCGGCAGATTCAGCACAATGGTGATCGAAGCCAGCAATTTCATCACGCGGTTGAGGTTGTTCGAAATGATGGAGGCAAAGGCATCCATCATGTTGCTCAAGATGTTGCTGGAGATGTTGGTCATCTCGATCGCCTGTCGGTTTTCGGTGAGCACATCCTCTAAGAGGTCCTCATCTTCTGGATAGGTGTTGAACAATTGACTGCGTTGCAATCGTTCCATCATCAACTCGTTCGATTTGAGCGAGGTGGTGAAATAGGTCAGGCTCTTTTGATATTTGAGCAACTCCAGCACTTCCTTATTGCGGGTGGAGAGTTGCAACTGGTCTTCCAAGGCATCTACGACCTTGTTGATCTCTCTCAGATACGCCAAGTAGTGTTGGGCAGTGCTGAGCAAGATGCGCAGCGTGAAGCGATAGCGCTTTGCTACCGATAAACCTCGGACATGACCGAGGGCGATTTCCTTTAGAATGAGATTATCGCGTTTGCAGATGGTTAGGATGTATTGATCGGTGAGAATGATACCTAAGGGAATGGTGGTATAGGGAATATCCGCCTCATGACCTTGGTAATAGGGGATGCGCAAGATGATCAATTGTTCGCCATTTTCCCGCTCCGAACGCGCTCGTTCATCCAAGTCAAGAGGGGCGATGAGGTAATCGCGGTAAAAGCCCAACCCTTCTAAGTAATTGATTTCATCCGGGCTTGGATCAACCACATTGATCCAACAACCGGTAACAGGCTCATGGAGGGTCATCAGACCCTGTTCGCAATTCTTGTAGATCGTGATCATACGCCCACTCCTCCTAGCGGACAACCTGCCCGCGAAAATTGATATCGTCACGGTGGTTCTTTAGAATGACTAAGTGGATCATCATCTTTCGAAGTCGTTTCGTTCATCTTTAATTCATCCTTCCTTTGCATGTCCTTTCTATACAAATGGTTTAAAGCAAGTGCTTCCCTAGAGGGAATCGGACAGGAGTTTCTGAGGGACTCCACGGTCCGTCCTGGCGGGAAGCACACCGGCAACAATGTAACCTTCGAGCGTCTGTTACTACATGCCGGCGCCTCCCTGTAAGCACATACGTTCGGGTGCATCGGAGTGCCGAGGTATTGCAGTGCGCCTACAAAGAGCACGCACCCATGAGAATGAATTGGCAATGTCCATCCAATAAAAAGCCATTGTACCCTTGTTAATGTTTTCCTGACCTCGAAACGAAGTCAGGTTATCCTTACTATACTCTTGTCATTGTACTTTTACCTAGATACATCCAGGCAAACCAACGAAGTGAACGAAATCATTAGGTATATCCCCTCTCTCGAGAAGTTCAGTATTAGTATAACGCAAAGCGATCGAATGATCAAGGATTGGTTCTCTTCCTTACATTAAAGCAAACCCAACCGTCTTTCTCTCTTATTGTTATGGAAGCCACAAAGTTCCCCTATCCGTTCGTTTCAAGAAGAGCCTTAGATGAAACAATCATGACAAGGTTTCTACGAAAGGTGCTGCGATGATTCTCCATAACCCAAGGAGGAAAATTCTGCGTAACGACAAAATCGGTGATAAAATAAATATTTGTGCAAGATAAAAGGTAGTTAAGGTCGCTTCAGGCAAGGGTCCATACATAATAATATAAATGAACAATGCAAGTTCAGAGGTACGTATGTCAACTGAGATAATAGAGGAAGAGGGAATCCAGATGACGCTCATGAAGCCAACGGCAGCCTACAACCCGCCGCGCTCCTGGCGCACCTGGTTGATCGGGCGTCCGTTGCGCACTGCCGATGCACCCCATCAGACCATCGGCAAGCTGATCGGGCTGGCGGTCTTTGCCTCGGATGCGCTCTCCTCGACCGCCTATGCCACCCAGGAAATCCTGATGATCTTGGCAATAGCCGGCACGATGGCATTTGGTTATGTATTCCCCATCTCGATTGCCATCGTCATCTTGATGGCAATTGTCACCCTATCCTACGAACAAATCATCTATGCTTATCCGAATGGAGGTGGGGCTTATATTGTCTCCAGAGACAACATGGGTGAACTACCCGCGCAAATGGCGGGTGCCGCTCTGCTCACCGATTACATCCTCACCGTAGCCGTATCGATCTCTTCAGGGGTTGCACAAATCACCTCTGCATATCCACTATTGTTCCCCTATCGCGTTCATCTATCCGTCAGCCTCGTGCTTTTCATCATGCTCATGAATCTGCGAGGAGTCAGAGAATCTGGTGTGGCTTTTTCTATCCCAACCTACTTCTTCGTTACCATGATGTACACCACGGTGGGGGTCGGATTGATTCGTTACCTAAGCGGCTCTCTCGGGACAGTCGTGGATCCTCCTCCGTTAGAAGTGCGTTACGTAGTGGAGCAAATCACCCCATTTCTCATCTTACATGCCTTTTCCAGCGGCACTGCTGCTCTGACCGGTATCGAAGCCATTTCTAACGGCATCACTGCGTTCAAAGAACCGCGCAGTCGCAATGCTGGGATCACATTGATCTGGATGGCATTGATCCTCGGTTCGCTCTTCTTAGCCATATCCTTTCTTGCTGGTCAAATTGGCGCCATTCCTGCTGAAACCGAGACGGTCATTTCCCAACTGGCTCGCACGGCATTCAATGGACGTGGACCGCTTTATTTGATGACCATCACCGCCACTATGGTGATACTGATCATGGCCGCTAACACCTCTTTCGCTGGCTTTCCACGTTTATGTGCCTTAATGGCATTGGATCGATTTCTGCCCAGGCAACTTGCCTTCCGCGGTAGCCGTTTAGTCTACTCGTACGGAATCGTTATTCTAGCCTTATTCGCCTCTCTATTCATCGTTGTCTTCAATGCAAGCGTAACCAACCTCATCCCTCTCTATGCCATTGGGGTCTTCCTCTCCTTCACGCTCTCCCAAGCAGGCATGGCTATCCGTTGGCACAAGAGCGGACAATTAGCTAGAGGGCAGGAAATCAAAGAACGTGGCTCGACATTGCGTTATGAGCCGGGTTGGCAAGTCAAGATGGTCATCAATGGATTCGGAGCAGTTTGCACATTCATCGTGATGATTGTCTTTGCCGTCACCAAATTCACGAGTGGAGCATGGATCGTACTTATCTTGATTCCATCGGTGGTTTTCCTTTTCAAGGGTATTTATAACCATTATCAATTACTCGCTGAAAGTCTATCTTTAGAACACTATGGCTCACCCCCCCACATTCATCGCCATCGCGTCATTTTACCTATTAGTGGCGTGCACCGTGGTACGTTGGCTGCTTTACGCTACGCGCGCGAATTGAGCGATGACATCACCGCCATTCATGTTTCACTGGACCCAGAGGAAGCAGAGAAGGTGCGCAGCAAATGGGAAACCTGGGGTGAGGGAACACGTCTTGTGATCCTAGATTCTCCCTATCGCTTGCTGCTGGAACCGTTGTTGGAGTATATCGAATGGATCGCGGACCATCGTCAGCCCAATGAGGTCATCACCGTCGTTGTACCGCAATTTGTACCAAGGCGTTGGTATCACAATTTGCTACATACCCAAACAGCTTTTTGGCTGCGGATGGCATTGCTATTTAAACCGGGCATCGTCATCACAGATGTGCCTTACCAAGTGAAGTGAGGTGAGACTATGCACGTCGTCATTGTCGGTTGTGGTCGAGTTGGGGCAGAACTTGCCAATCGCCTCTATCAGAAAGGAAACGAGGTCGCCGTAATTGACCAAGTGGAGGCAGCCTTCAACAATCTCTCCCCAGATTTTCGTGGGCGCATCATCGAAGGAGATGCACTCAATCGTGCCGTGCTGCGCCGTGCCGGCATCCATCAAGCCGATGCCCTAGCCGCGGTAACGAACAGCGATTCCCTTAATGCTGTTGTTGGGCACATGGCTCGTACGGCTTTTCACGTTCCTTGTGTCATCGTGCGTAATTACGACCCACGCTCTCGCCCCATGTTTGAGATATTTGGTCTCCAAGTGGTCAGTTCGAGTTCGTGGGGAGCACAACGCATTGAAGAATTGATTTACCAGCGGGAAATGCGGACTGTCTTCTCTGCCGGCAATGGCGAGGTCGAGGTCTATGAATGTATGATTCCAGCAAAATGGGACGGACATCGCTTGCAAGAGTTGTTGTCGGTGGAAGGATGCGTACCGGTTGCACTCACCCGTGCCGGTCGCGCCACCCTGCCATCTGCCGATACGGTCTTGCAGACCGGCGATATTCTCAACATCAGCGCAACCTGGGAAGGTATGAATGCCTTCCGCCAAAAATTACATGGATGAGGAAAGGTCACTATGTTTGTATTGATTGCCGGTGGAGGGCGCACAGGGACTCAACTCGCCTTGTTGCTGATTCGCCAGAACCATGAAGTACACCTGATTGAACATCGTCCAGAGGTGCTTCCGCGCTTACACCGCGAACTACCCACCGAAACCATTTACGAAGGTCAAGCGACCGACCTGCAGGTGCTAGAGCAAGCTGGCATCCGGCGGGCAAACGTCCTAGCAGCCTGTACTGCCAGCGATGCCGATAACCTGGCGATCTGCTTTCTAGCCCGCCAGCATTTCAACATTCCACGCACCATTGCCCGCATCAACAACCCACGCAACGCTTGGCTCTTCGATGACAAATTCCATGTGGATGTTGCCCTCAATCAAGCCGAAATCTTCGCCAGTTTGATCGAAGAGGAGATGTCCTTGGGCGATATGATGACCCTGTTGAAACTGCGGCGCGGTGAATATTCCTTGGTCGAGGAGAAAATCCCCGAAGGTGCCAAAGCCATCGGCATCCCCATTAAGGATTTGGCGTTACCGGAGGAATGCGTCATCGCTGCTATCATCCGTAAAGGCAAAATCTTGCTGCCGCGCGGCATTACCACCCTTCAGAAAGACGATGAGGTGCTCGCTGTGACCGATCGCGAGGGTGCCGAACAACTCCATCGTTTGTTCACCCCCGAGCCGCTGCCCGAGTCTGCCCGCGAATGATTGACACCCTTTAACATTTCCTATATAATCTTTACAGAAAAATACTTTCGAACGTCACTGCCCTCGTCGAATAAGGAATCTTCTTTGCAATAGTCGCCTTTTCGGTCTCCGGTTAAATCCCTTCCCTTTATAGGGAAACCCGGTCTACAAACATAAAGGAGCAGGTGACAGGGATCAATTTCGATAGGTCTGCCAGAAGAAACATTGCAAGCCTTCTTCGCGCAGACCTATCGTTTTTCAGAAAGGAGGTGGGGTTACGCTTTTGATGTTGCTCTCCTTTAAAACGAAATCCATTCATATTCGGTTTATCATGAATTTCTTTCGAGGAGGATGCTATGTGGCTCGTACGTGCGAATATGACCGATTTATCCTATACAGTAGAAGGTCTTCCCGAAGCATATAAATACCTAGCCGGTCGTGGGTTGACCTCCACCTTGGTGGCAGATGAAGTTCCACCGCTCGCCCATCCCCTCGGACCCAGTAACAAGCTGGTTTTCTCACCCGGCTTTGTCACCGGCACCACCGCACCGACCTCGGCGCGTATGTCGGTCGGAGCAAAATCACCACTCACCGGCGGAATCAAGGAGACTAATGCCGGCTCCTCTTGGGGTTGCGACCTGGCGACCATGCAAGTGCGCGGACTGGTGATCGAAGGGCAACCCAAAGAGAAAGGTAAGTACTGGGGCATTTACATGACTTGGGATGCCGCCTTTGGCAAGCCCAAACTGGAGTTCTTCGATGCAACCGAATACGCCGGCAAAGACCTATTTGAGGTCTTCCCCAAGTTATACGCCCGCTTTGGCGAAAAAATCTCCATTAGCGGCTGCGGCATCGTCGGTGAATACGGCTATGGCAATGCCGGCGTCGTCTTCAATGACCAAGAGAAGCGCCCAACGCGCTATTCTGGGCGAGGCGGCTTGGGTTCGGTGATGGCAAGCCGTGGGCTCAAGTTCATCGTCATCAATGCGGAGGGGGCGCCTGGCGTACCCTTGGCAGACCCAGCACTCTTCGAACAAGGGCGCAAGAAAGTGTTGGAAGCCTTGCGCACCCATGACATCACCAAACCAAAGGGTGCCTTGAATACCTACGGTACAGCGGTCTTGATCAACATCATGAACGAAGCCGGTGGATTGCCCACCCGCAACTTCTCCAGTGGGCGATTTGAAGGCGCACCCAAGATCGCTGGGGAGGCAATCTTCGAGGGGAACAAGCAACGTTTAGGCAAGGAGCTGTTCAACCACGCTTGCAGCCCCGGCTGCACCATCCAATGCTCCAACACCTGGTACGACGAGGAGGGTAAAGAAGTTGCCTCCTGCGTGGAGTACGAATCCGACTGGGCGTTGGGCGCCAACTGCGGCATTGATAATCTGGATGACGTTGCCACCCTGGTTCACCTCTGCAATGCCTATGGTTTAGACACCATCGAGACCGGCGCCACCATCGGAGTAGCCATGGAAGCAGGTGTGGTTCCTTTTGGAGATGCCAAGGGAGCCATTAACTTGGTGCATGAGATGGGCAAGGGCACGCCCATGGGTCGAATCCTCGGCGGTGGCACCGGCTTCGCCGGACGCGCCTTTGGCTTGGTACGGGTTCCCGCGGTGAAAGGACAAGGCATGCCCGCCTACGAACCACGCGCCGTCAAGGGCATCGGCATCACCTACGCCACCAGCACCATGGGAGCGGACCACACCGCAGGCTATACCATCGCGCCGGAGATCTTGGGCGTCAGTGGCAAGGTGGACCCTCTCACACCGGAGGGCAAAGCCGCGCTCAGTCGCGCGTTCCAATCGGCTACGGCTTTCATCGATTCCTCCGGACACTGTTTGTTCATCGCTTTTGCCATCCTTGATATTGCCAGCGGCATGGAGGGCATGGTGGAAGAGTGCAATGGCGTGCTCGGTACCCAATGGACAACCGATGACATCGGACGGCTCGGTGCCGAGATCCTCAAGAAGGAGCGCGCCTTCAATGAAGCCGCCGGTCTGGGCAAAGAGACAGACCGATTGCCCGAGTTTATGAAGTACGAACCGCTGCCACCGCACAATCAAGTCTTCGATGTACCGGATAGCGCACTCGATTCGGTTTATAGCGAGTTGTAGCCACCTAACAAGATGGCATGTCGTGGCAGGGCGATCGCAGCAGAATAAGAAGTGTGATGAACCTGGGCGGGGTCAAACACCCCGCCCATATGCTTACCCCAAGCCTCCATCCATGTTGAATATTGATCTCGTTGGGCCATGGATGTTGTGAGCAAGAGACCACAGTCCAGTAAGCCAATAATCTGTATCTGCTGCTTCGCTTAGATATCTAAAGACATATCTCGGTTATAATAACTCTGCAAACATCGGGCGATTTCGGGGAAGATCGATCTCTATGCGAAGGAAAGAAATATCTCGGTTATAATAACTCTGCAAACATCGGGCGATTTCGGGGAAGATCGATCTCTATGCGAAGGAAAGAAATATAAAGGTGCGTTAGTATGCCCAAAGCCAAAGCCGATGAGCAAGGACGGATAACCTTACCTCAGGATTTCCTCCAACGTCGCCATTTCCCGCCCTCGATGGAGTTTTGGCTGGATGAGCGCGAAGGTGATTTAATCCTTCATCCCTGCCTGACGGACATACGCAAAATCTATATCGAACCTACCACCACATGCAACCTGCGTTGTCGCACCTGCATTCGCAACATTTGGAGCGATCCCATCGCAAAGATGAGCATGAGCACCTTCCAAGCCGTGGAGGAGACTCTCGACCGATTGCCCCACCTGAAACGCGTTGTCTTCACCGGCTTTGGTGAACCATTAACCCATCCCAACCTGCTGGATATGATGGAGAGCGTGAGAAAGCGAGATTTGGAGGTGACCCTCGGCACAAATGGGCTGCTGTTAGACGCAAAGATGTCACAGGAGTTGGTGCGGTTGGGTGTAGAACGATTGGTCGTCTCGATAGATGGGGTGAAGGCAGATACCTACGCCAAGATACGGGGTGGAGCCCTCGATCAGGTCTTGAAGAACATCCGCGATTTGAACGAAGCAAAACAACGCCTTGGTTCACTCACGCCCGCATTGGGGATCGAGTTTGTCGTTCTCAAAAGCAACCTGGACGAACTGCCTCACTTGGTTGAACTGGCGAAGCACTTGAACGCGGCACGCGTTTTGGTCAGCAATGTGTTACCCTATACCGAAGAGATGCTCGATGATATGCTGTATGGCTACGAACCACAGCCACCCTTCAAAGCCAGAGGTTGGGCGGTCAAGGCGGATGTTTGGGTGCTATGGGGTACGCTGGAATTGCCGCGCATGCACTGGGGCGCCGAACGACGCTGTCGCTTTGTGAAGGATCGTGCCTTGGTCATCGGTTGGGATGGCGGTGTCTCACCCTGCTATGCTTTGTGCCATAACTACACCTATTTCGCAATAGACGGTGTGAAGAAACAGGTCAATCGCTATGTCTTGGGCAACGTGAATGAGCGCCCCCTGACAGACATCTGGATGTCGGAAGAATATGTGCGCTTTCGCAGCGAGGTACGCGGTTTCCATTTCCCCTCCTGCCCCGATTGCGACCTGCGCGAGACGTGTGACCTACGCCAACGGAACGAAGGTTGTTGGGGAGTCAATCCATCTTGCGCGGATTGCCTTTGGGCACAGGATATTGTACGTTGTCCATGAGGTGAAGATGCGTGTACGAGTGAAGTTGTATGCCTCTTTACGTCGCTTTGCCCCAAACGAAGCCTCAGGGGTTTCCTTTGAGGTCGAACTGCCCGATGGGGCTACATTGCTCGACCTGGTTCAAAGATTGCACATCCCTACAGAGGAAGCCAAACTGACCTTCGTCAACGGACTTGCACAATCCTTAGATTATCCATTGCAACCGGATGATGAAGTGGGCATTTTCCCTCCAATTGGTGGAGGCAATCATGGCTGAGATAACCATAGATACCTGGCTCTACGGTGACCTGGCGAGGTTTGCTACCAAAGGCACCCAAAGTGGCTATGCAAATGTGCACGCCGTCCTGCCTGAGGGGAGCACTCTCGCTGATCTATTGGCTTTCCTGAAGATGCCCACCGAGGAACGGGGCATTACCTTCATCAACGGCAAATTGAGTGCTCTCCCCGGCGTGCAACCCGACCTGGGAATCGTATTGAACGATGGTGACCGAGTGGCGTTCTTCCACCTGAAGAGCATGTGGCCGTTTCAATATCGCCATGGGGTTGCCATGGTCGCAGAACTCTCTGCGCAGATTCAAACCGATTTACGCCATTCCTATCGAGCCGAGGAAACGAGCACATGAAAACGATCAACATGGAAGACATAGAACTCACACGCGAGGAACAAGTCCGTTACGCACGCCACCTCGTCATCCCTGAGGTCGGCGTGGAAGGGCAACGCAAATTGAAAGCCGCATCGGTGTTGGTAGTCGGTTGTGGCGGTCTTGGATCACCTATTTCGCTTTACTTGGCTGCCGCCGGTGTGGGGCGCATCGGATTAGTGGATTACGACGTGGTCGATTCGTCCAACCTGCAACGGCAGGTCATCCACGATACACACCACCTCGGTCAACCCAAGGCATTCTCCGCGCGGGAGAGATTGCTGGCAATCAACCCGCTCATTCGCGTGGATGCCCATGTCCAAGCCTTCACCTCCGAGACCGCCGCCGACCTGGCACAAGACTATGACATCTTGGTGGATGGTTCAGATAACTTCCCCACACGTTATCTCATCAACGACACGTGTGTGATCAGTGGCAAGCCATACGTTTATGGTGCAGTCTTTCGCTTCGAGGGGCAGGTGAGCATCTTCGATGCACACCGCGGTCCTTGTTACCGCTGTCTATTCCCGGAGATGCCCAAACCCGGTACGGTACCAACAACTGCTCAAGCGGGCATCTTCGGCGTCTTGCCTGGCATAGTTGGCGCAATTCAAGCCGCCGAGACCATCAAGCTGATCCTCGGCATAGGAACGCCACTGATCGGCAATCTCTTGCTCGTGGATGCCTTATCCATGCACTTCGAGACGGTGCAAATTCGCAAGAATCCGCACTGTGCCGTGTGCGGTGAGCAACCCCGTATTCGTTCGCCCCAAGATTCCGAGAGTTCCCTGCTCAATTCATCCACCTAACCAAGCAATCAGGTGGTCTAAGTGAAACCAATCCCCATTTGCCTCGTATATCTACATGGAGATCAACTGTAGGCTTGACGAGTGATGCATTGCACCAGAATGCTATACCGTAAGCAAAAGAGGAGGTTTTTATGTGGCTGATCAAGGCAATCGTTGGACTCATCGGAGGTCTGTTTGGCTTGGTCGTGGGCTTAGTCGGAGGGATACTGGGGTTGGTCGCCGGTCTGTTGGGCACGGTCTTCGGTCTGGGAGTGGCTAGCCTCATCTGTCTAGGCATGCTGTTTGCCCCGATGATTCTCTTATTGATATGGATATTCTAGAAAATGGTCTTCATTCACTTAGAGGGAGAAGACGCCGCTAGGCTATATCCGCATCTCTACCATGCCCACCACAGTCGCTATCGCGAAGACATCCCCTTTTGGCTATCTCTTGCCAAGCGACAAGGTAGCCCGATCTTGGAGTTGGGGTGCGGCAGCGGTCGGGTGTTGATTCCGATAGCCGAGACTGGGCAACGCGTCCTCGGCTTGGATCGAGACTTTGCCATGCTCTCCTTTCTACGGGCAATCCTGCCCGAGCGAGCAAAAGAGACTGTTCGTCTACTCCAAGCGGATTTGACCCAATTCTCACTGGCATGTCGCTTTGCCTTGATCCTGATGCCATGCAATACCTTCAGCACGTTGACCTCTTCGGAACGGGCAAAATTGCTACAGTTGGTATACCACCATCTGCAACCCAGTGGTGTGTTCGCCGCCAGCATCCCCAACCCATCTCACTTAGCGAAACTTCCCACCCGATCGCAAGCAGAGATCGAAGAGACCTTCACGCACCCCCTGAGTGGCAATCCGGTGCAGGTCAGCAATGAGTGGAAAAAAGGTGACACCTGGTTGCGCCTACGATGGCACTATGATCACCTGCTACCGGATGGAAGCGTCGAACGCCTCTCTGTGGAAACACGTCACACACTCACCGACGCACAAACCTACCAACAGGAGTTCCTCTCGGCTGGGTTGCAATTGGCAGAACAATATGGGGATTTCGACGGCTCTGAATATACTCCTGAGTCACCCTATTGGATTTTCACAACATCTCGGGTGATGGAGGATGTCGAAGCCCCATCTTCCTTTTGAGCATCGAATCCACTTCATCAAGGCTTGATCTCGAAGACCTCGCCAGCGCTGTTGCCCTGCACCTCTGGGAAATAGAACTGCCAAGCCCGAGCAGGGAGCACACGATACTCGCCTGGTGTGAGAATGACCAATTTGTAGGTGAATTCATACGTCCCCGGCGGCAGGTTTTCGACTGCCCAGGCGATGTGGTCATCGTAAACTTGCGGGTCGCTGAAATACCACCACCCCCACCCCTCCTCAAAGGGGGATTTGATGGGATAGCCGGCTTCACCCAACTGACTGGTCTTCAGGCTTGCGTTGAGCACCTCGCTTCCGGCTGGGATGTAATCCTCCACAACCAGGTAGTAGGCAGTCTGTGGGACGATCAACGTCAGGCGCACGGTGACGATGTCACCGGCTTGGGCAGTGTGAATCGATTGACAATCACCCAGGCGACAATTCGGATCGGAGGGATAATAGGCGCGGTGGATGGTGAATCCACGCTGGAGTGGCGCAACCTCCTCCACGGGTTGATTGACTTTCAAGTGAATGGTGTAGTAGAGACGTCCACTCCCCTCGGTACGCCGAATTTGCAGGGCATTGGGGGCTTGTGCATAGAGCCTTTCTATTGGTTGAGACGCCGTCACCGGGGTCAGTTGAGTCGTCCCGCCGGCTTTGCCCTCCGCCAGTGGTGTGCCGTTGAGAATCGCTTCAAAGTCGAAATCACCACCTAACTCTGCGGTACCTCGCATGACTTCTGCCAATGCCATCAAAGTCCAGGCGGTTTCAAAGGTGGAATTCCAACCACTCGCCCGGCGATGAGCCATCAGATAGCGCACTGTGTCGGCTACCAACGGCGAAGCCGGGTCGTTTTGTGCTAACGCATAGAGCACCACCGCGCTGTTGAAGATGGGTGTGCTCATGTTGCGCCATCCTGGTTGGAGTTCCTCCCAGTGCGCGCCGGTGGCGGAACGCACCACCGCACCCTGCAACTCAGAGAGCAGAGTCTTCATGCGTTCATCCCCAGGGGAAAGGCGCTCAAAGGTCAATGCTAGCAAGGCTTGCGCCCAGGGGTTGAGTTGATGGCGCATTTCGAACAATGCAGCCACAGTGCCGATGTCTAGAGAAGCCGCATCGGTGGCTTGTGACAAGGCAAAGTAGATGAACGCCAAGCGGTCAAGTTGCCATGTCTCACTGACCATCTTTGGGCTGACCAAGGTCGCCAGTAGATATTCGATGGCACGTTGCATCGCACTCGATTCCACCTTGACCCCGGCTTGCTGAGATCGAGACAACCCAAATAGGATATAGGCAGTGATATAAGGATCGCTTTGCCCTCCTTGCCACCAACTCCAGCCACCATCGCTGTTCTGACGTGAGGTCAATTGCGCCAATCCTTCTTGCATCGTGCGTTCAAGGCGAGATTGAAGCGTCTCGGCGGGAACGCCAAACTGCTGCAAGACGCGATAGGTTTCCAGGTTCGGTAAAAAGCGTGAGAGGGTTTGTTCGGTGCAGAGATAGGGATAACTTTCAAGCACCTGCAGGGCATTCAACATGGAGGCTGCTAGTGAGGGGGCTAGTTCCAGGCTCAGTTCGCCTCCTTGAGGATCGAAGGAACGCGGCAGGCTGACGATTTCCAGGCGCTCACCGCCGGCGTCCAATGTGCCGCTGGTGGCAAAGGCTTGTGGTGCACTGTAGCGGAGCACCGGCAGGGCTCCAAGAGTCGGTCGGGCGGCATCCTGGAGCTCACCACTGCGCGCCACAAACACCAAATCGAGTTGATCCACCGTTTGGGGGCGTCCCCACCACTCCATGCGAACCCGACCACCCGCGGGCACACGTACCTGTTGCACTGCCCTAGCAGGATCATCTAGCGCAAAGCCGCTTGCTTGGAGAGAAACCTCTGTATCTAAGTCCTGAGCGGTGTTATTCTGTACCACCGCTGCCAATAGGACGTGATCACCCAGCACGACAAAGCGCGGTGTGACCGGACGAATCAGCAAGTCCTTTGTCGTGACGACCTGTATGGTGGCTTGCCCAACAAGCGTGTCTTTGGTGAGCCCGCGCACCTCAATCTGCCAGGTGGTTAGGCTATCCGGAAGAGGCACGGTCAGTGTGGCTTCACCATTGGCATCGGTGACGATCTCGGCATTCCAATAGGCAGTATCTGGGAAGCGTTCTCGCACCGATAAGGGCATTATCGCCTCTCCACCTCCGCCTCCTAACGGAGCGCGCATGATCGTGAAACGTTGTGCTGCAGCGGCTAAAGCCAGTCCGGTGCGGACTCCAAGGGGTTGATTGCCGTAGAACGCCGCCTCAATGGGTTGCGAGTTGGGTTCTGCCAGGGCAAGCACTGCTTTATCCACCACGGCGAGCGAGAATTCACCTACCACCGGCTTGCCTTGGGCATCGGTCACTCGCAAGTGCAAGGTCACCGGCTCACCGGGCGAGGTCCGTTGAGGTTGACTGGTTAGAGAGACATGTAAAGTCTGCGCTGTGGGTTGAACGGGTACTTCCAGGATACCGTAGCGGAAATCCGGGATGCCATCCGCATTCTGCCCGATCAGCGTGACGGTGA
>FWPU01003940.1_pt1 | contig 35869 bp, 39 predicted proteins | sample 2228361 | NCBI WGS metagenome assembly FWPU01 (sample SAMEA103939777, study PRJEB20133) | metagenome
GCGATGGAGAAGGAATTGAGGTTTGCTATAAGGGAAGGTGGAAGGACAGTAGGTGCTGGCGTTGTAACAGAGATTCTGGAATAAGGGGTTAAGGACAATGAGGGATATAATACTTTTTCAATGTACGGAGTGCAAAAACAGGAACTATTCGAGTACAAAGAATAAAAAAAATAACGCTGATAAGTTACAACTAAAGAAATACTGCAAACATTGCAGAAGACACACTCTCCACAAGGAGACAAAACCATAGAAGTTAAAGCTATTACATTATTCTGGGTTTAATTATAATAACCAAATGTTATAGGCCAGTAGCTCTAACGGCTAGAGCATCGGACTCCAAATCCGAGGGTTGGGGGTTCAAATCCCTCCTGGCCTGCCATTTGTTTAGCTATGGGTGTTCAGATATCTAAACACCTTACACTGGAGAGGAGGATGAATGTTTGAGAGGATAAAAGAATTTCTCAGGGAAGTAAAGGTTGAGATAAAGAAGGTTGTATATCCAACGAGAGAAGAATTAATTGGTTCTACATGGGTAGTAATTATAACAGTTATCGTAGTTTCAGTTTTTCTCGGGATAGTTGATCTAGCTCTATCAAAAGTAGTGAGCATCGCGTTAAGGTAATAATATGGCAAAGAACTGGTATGTAGTACACACTTATTCTGGTTTTGAGGAAAAGGTAAAGCAGGGCATAGAAGAACGGGCTCAAAAGAGGGGTCTTGCCGAAAAGATCAGCAGGATACTTATTCCTACTGAGAGAGTTATAGAATTAAAAAGCGGAAAGAAGAAAGAAAGCGATAAAAAGTTTTACCCTGGATATATTCTTGTGGAGATGGACCTTGATGATGAGACCTGGCATTTAGTTAGAAGTACGCCAAGGGTTACAGGATTTGTTGGTGGGACTAAGCCTGTACCCATCCCCGAGGAAGAAGTGGAGTTAATTATTCATCAACTCGAAAAGGGACCGGTACCGCAGGTTAAAACACAGTTTGAAAGGGGAGAGAATGTGAGGATAATTGATGGGCCTTTTACAGGTTTTATTGGTTATATAGATGAGGTTGATATGGACCATGGCAGGCTTAAGGTAATGGTCAGTATTTTTGGTCGACAGACCCCGGTGGAATTAAATTTTTTTCAGGTCGAAAAGTCTTAAATAACTGAGCAAAGTTTATTTTTGAAAGATTTATGGAGGTATAAATGGCAAAAAAAGAAGTGATAGCACAGGTTAAATTGCAGATTCCAGCAGGGAAGGCAAACCCAGCTCCTCCTGTTGGTCCGGCTCTGGGACCTCATGGGGTAAATATAATGGAATTTTGCAAGGCCTTTAATGCAAAGACGCAGGGCATGGGTGAAACGATAATACCTGTTGTATTAACCGTTTATTCTGACAGGTCATTTTCATTTATTACCAAGACACCGCCGGCCTCTGAATTAATAAAAAAGGCGGCAGGTATAATAAAAGGATCAAGTGTGCCAAATAAGGATAAAGTTGGAAAGATAACATCTGCACAGGTTCTTGAGATAGCAAAGACAAAGTTGCCTGACCTGAATACGACATCAATTGATAGTGCTGTTAAGATAATTAAAGGAACGGCAAGAAGTATGGGCGTTGAGGTAATAGATTAGACAAAGGAGGTTGGATATGGGTAAAAAGTTGGATGCTGCTTATGAGAAGTTTGATAAATTTAAAGAATATAGTCTTGATGAGGCCTTAAGGCTGACAAAGAAACTCTCCTATGCAAAATTTGATGAAACTGTAGAGATGGCCTTTAACCTCGGAGTAGACCCTAAGAAGACAGATCAGGTTGTGAGGGGAACTGTTTCTTTACCAAATGGAACAGGAAAGACGGTAAGGGTCCTTGTATTTGCTAAGGGAGAGAAGGAAAAGGAGGCCCGTGAGGCAGGCGCTGATTATGTCGGTGCTGAAGATCTTGTTGAAAAGATTCAAAAGGGTTGGCTTGATTTTGATAAGGCCGTTGCAACTCCTGATATCATGGGTCTCGTTGGCAAACTTGGTAAGATCCTTGGTCCAAGAGGACTTATGCCCAACCCAAAACTTGGCACGGTCACATTTGATGTAGCAAAGGCAGTGAAAGAAATAAAGGCCGGGAAGGTTGAGTATAAAACAGATAAGGCTGGGGTAGTTCATGTACCTATTGGTAAGGTCTCTTTTGATGCCGCTAAATTGCTGGAAAATGCAAAGGTTGTTATAGATTCGATTACCAGGGCAAAGCCAGGCACAAGCAAAGGTAAATATTTAAAGAAGCTTGTAGTCTCATCCACGATGGGGCCAGGTATAAAGGTGGATTTAAATAAGATTTCAGCAGGTAAGTCAGCAAGTTCATAATTTTTCAGGCCTTGCCTGATTATATATTAATTTGTCAGAGACAGTAGGTGTAGAAACTTAATTGCCAGGATGGCAACCTACCGAGACAATTCGGGGAGATAATCCCTGTAACTGTGTGTGTCTCTGGGAAAGGAGGAATATCTGAAAAGAGAAAAAAAGGGAGAGGTAATATCAAGCTTCAGAAAGAAGTTTTCGGAAGCAAAATCAGTAGTCTTTACTGATTACAAGGGCATGACGGTGGCAGAGGTGAGTGAACTCAGGAATTTTCTTAGAAAAGATGGGGTTGAGTTCAGGGTTGTGAAGAATACGTTTGCCCGAATAGCATCTGAGGGGACGCCTGTGTCACTGGCAAAAGATCTGTTTAAGGGCCCTGTATCTGTAGCTATAGGCTATCATGACCCTGTAGTTGCACCGAAAAAGATTGTGGAGTTCATAAAAAAGAACGAAAAATTGAAATTGCGTGGCGGTGTGATTGAGGGCAAGTATTATAGTCTTGACGAGGTTAAGGCAGTTGCAGAGTTGCCTTCTCGTGAAGTTTTGCTTTCTATGCTTGCTGGCGCAATTCAGGCACCATTAGTCAAGATGGCTTCTGCCCTATCAGCTACTATAAAAACAATGGGTTATGCATTTGCTGCATTAAAATCGAAAAAAGAAGGACAAATAAATTAAGGAGGTTTCAGATATGGCAATTACAAAGGAGCAAGTTTTCGAGTTTATTGACAATATGACAATTCTTGAGATGTCTCAGTTTATTAAGGAGTTTGAAGAAAGGTACGGGGTAACCGCAGCGGCACCTGTTGCAGTTGCTGCTACGGCAGGTCCTGCTGCTGCAGCTGCTCCAGTTGCTGAGGAGAAGACAAGCTTTGATGTTATACTGGCTGGAGCTGGTGATAAGAAGATTCAGGTAATAAAGGTGGTCAGAGAGTTGACAGGTCTTGGTTTAAAAGAAGCTAAGGACCTTGTAGAGGGAGCACCAAAACCTGTAAAAACAGGCGTGTCCAAGGAAGAGGCTGAATCAATTAAGGCTAAACTCGAAGAGCAGGGCGCAACTGTAGAGATTAAATAATAAATAGGCTTAAGGTTATAGGCGGTAGGTAACAGGGGTTTAAGAGTTTAAAAGTTTAAGAGTTTGAGGGTTCAAGGGTTTAAGGGGGTAGCATTTAATCCCTGACCCTGTAACCCTTAGTAAAGAAGTTAAGAGGAGATATAAATGGGAAGGGTTTTAAGGGAAAGGGTAAATTTTGGTAAGGTTCCGCCGGTTCTTGAAGTGCCGGACCTGATAGAGATTCAGAAGAAGTCTTATGAAAAGTTTTTGCAAAAAGATGTCCCGATGGACCAGAGGAAAGACGAAGGGCTTCAGGCGGCTTTTTTGAGTGTTTTTCCTATAAAGGATTATAACGAGACTGCGTCAATTGAGTTTCTGGGGTATTCTCTTGGAACCCCAAAATTTAACATCAGGGATTGTCTTCAAAAGGGTATCACTTATGCAGCTCCATTAAAGATTAAGGTGAGGCTGGACCTGTGGGAGGAAGAGACAGGAAAGGGCAAAAGGCTAAAGGAATCGCGGGAGCAGGAGGTATTCATAGGAGAGATACCTCTGATGACAGAGACCGGCACATTTATTATTAATGGAACGGAAAGGGTCATAGTAAGTCAGTTACATCGGTCACCTGGTGTATTTTTCAGCCATGATAAGGGTAAGACCCATGCCAGTGGTAGGTTACTTTATTCAGCAAGGGTTATCCCATCGAGAGGTTCCTGGCTTGATTTTGAGTTTGATACAAAGGATATCCTTTATGTGCGTATTGATAGGAGGAAGAAACTGCCAGCAACGGTTGTCCTTAAAGCCCTTGGATATACAAATGAGGACCTTTTAAGGACCTTTTACCCTGTAGAAACGATCAAGATAAAAGGAAATAGCTTCAGCAGGGTTGTGAGTGATGTCCTTATCGGGATAAAGGCAGTTCAGAGTATTGTCGCTCCCAATACAAAAGAGGTTATAGTTAAGGAAGGTGGCAAGATAACAAAGGGCGCTGTAAAGAAGATGGAGGCATCTGGTATAACCGAGATACTTATCAAGAAGGATGAGTTGATAGGTCGAATTACCCTTAGTGATATTGTTGATCCTGAAACAGGCGAAATTATCCTTGAAAGTAATGAGCCTATAACAGAGGATATACTCCAGAAGATCATTTCATTGAAGATAGATACCCTTAGTCTGCTATTTATTGATAATGTTAGATATCTCCCGTCACTCAGAGATACCCTTTTGACGGATAAGGTAAGCAACCAAAATGAGGCACTTCTGGAGATCTATAGAAAGTTGAGGCCAGGAGAGCCTCCAACATTGAGTGCAGCAAAGGACTTATTTGAGGGACTCTTCTTTGATCCGAAAAGATATGACCTCTCTCCTGTTGGTCGTCTTAAGATAAATAAACGGCTTAATCTCGACATACCGCTGACAACAAGAGTATTGACTGACAAAGATATAATTGAGATAGTTCATTATCTCCTTGACCTCAGGACAGGGAAGGGTGAGGTAGATGATATAGATCACCTCGGAAACAGAAGGATTAGGGGAGTTGGTGAGTTACTGGAGAATCAATTCAGGATAGGTCTCGTGAGGATGGAAAGGGCCATTAAGGAAAAGATGACCATTACTGATCTCGAATCAGTTATGCCTCATGATATAGTAAACGCTAAACCTGTCATGGCTGCTGTAAAGGAATTTTTTGGTTCAAGCCAGTTGAGCCAATTTATGGACCAAACGAATCCACTTTCAGAGATAACCCATAAAAGAAGGCTTTCAGCCCTTGGGCCTGGTGGATTAACCAGGGAGAGGGCAGGTTTTGAAGTCAGGGATGTCCATCCCACACATTACGGAAGGATATGCCCTATTGAGACACCAGAAGGTCCTAATATTGGATTGATAACGTCTCTTGCAACATATGCGAGAGTGAACGAGTACGGGTTTATTGAGGCGCCATACAGAAGGGTTGTTAATGGTAGAGTAACAGACGAGATAGTGTATCTCTCGGCGGTAGATGGTGAGAAACATGTTATAGCTGAGGCCACTACACCGGTAGATAAAAAAGGTAACCTGATTGGTGAAAGTATTTCTGCAAGGGTTGGCGGTGATTTTGTTATGGTATCACCACAGGATGTAGAGTTTATGGATGTCTCTCCAAAACAGATAGTTGGAGTCTCAGCATCTCTTATTCCATTTCTTGAAAATGATGATGCTAACAGGGCCCTTATGGGATCAAATATGCAAAGGCAGGCCGTGCCACTTCTCAGGGCTGAAGCACCTGTTGTTGGCACGGGAATGGAATTTGTTGCTGCCCGCGACTCAGGTGCTATTGTCCTCGCAAGGAGGAGGGGAGTAGTTGAGAGTGTTGATGCCTCCAGGATTGTTGTGCGAACCAGTGAAGACGGTGGTGGCGTTGATATATATAATCTAATTAAATTTCAAAGGTCAAATCAGGCTACATGCATTAACCAGAAACCGATTGTTAAGGTCGGTGACGTTGTTGAACGAGGAGATGTCCTCGCTGATGGCTCATCAACAGATATGGGCGAACTTGCCCTGGGAAAAAATGTTCTGGTGGCTTTTATGCCCTGGGGCGGCTATAACTTTGAAGATGCGATCTTGATAAGTGAGAGGCTTGTTAAGGAGGATGTCTTTACCTCGGTTCATATTGAAGAGTTTGAGGTAGAAGCGAGGGAGACAAAGCTTGGACCGGAGGAAATTACAAGAGATATCCCGAATGTTGGTGAAGATGCCCTAAGGGATATAGATGAAAGCGGGATTATAAGGATTGGGGCAGAAGTAAAGCCTGGGGATATCCTTGTTGGAAAAGTTACACCAAAAGGAGAGACTCAACTCACACCTGAGGAGAAATTGTTGAGAGCAATATTTGGAGAGAAGGCTGAGGATGTAAAGGAGAGTTGTCTTTATGTCCCTCCTGGCATAGAGGGTGTGGTTGTTGATGTCAGAGTCTTTTCAAGAAAGGGTATAGAAAAGGATGAAAGGGCGAAGAGTATCGAGGAAGAAGACATAGCTCGATTGCAGAGGGACCTTAAAGAAGAGGTCAGGATAATTAAGGAAGAAAAATTCAGAAAGATAAGAGAACTCTTAAAGGGGTGTAAGTTATCTGAAGACCTTAAGGATCCAAAGACAAAGGAACTTATATGTCCTGCTGGAAAGAAGTTAACAGACAAGCCCCTTGAGATGGTTAAAGATGATTATCTGTTGAGAATCAAGATAGAAGATCAGGAAATAAAGGAGAAAATAGCGACAATTAACACAGAGTCAAATAACTATATAAAGTACCTTGAGGCAAGATACGATGAGAGTGTTGAAAGATTAAGAAAAGGTGATGAACTGCCTCCAGGTGTTAATAAACTCGTTAAGGTATATATAGCAATGAAGAGAAAACTCCAGGTTGGTGATAAGATGGCTGGCCGACACGGTAACAAAGGTGTTGTTGCTATGGTAATGCCGGAAGAGGACATGCCCTATCTCCCTAATGGAACTCCTGTTGATATAGTTCTTAATCCGTTGGGAGTCCCCTCTAGAATGAATGTTGGACAGGTCCTTGAGACCCATCTTGGCTGGGCTGCCAGGGCACTGGGAATACATGTTTCTTCTCCAGTTTTTGAGGGAGCAAAGGAGAAAGATATAAAGGAGATGTTGAAAAAGGCTGGACTTCCACAATCAGGGCAGACAATCCTGTATGATGGAAGAACTGGTGAACCCTTTAAGAGGCCAGTAACGGTTGGATATATGTATATGCTGAAACTCCATCATCTTGTTGATGACAAGATACATGCCCGTTCTATCGGCCCTTACTCACTGGTGACACAGCAGCCTCTGGGAGGAAAGGCTCAGTTTGGTGGTCAAAGACTGGGTGAGATGGAGGTCTGGGCACTCGAGGCTTACGGTGCAGCTTACACACTTCAGGAATTTCTGACCGTTAAGAGTGATGATGTAGCTGGTAGGGCCCGTATGTATGAGGCAATAGTTAAGGGAGATGCGACGCTGGAAACAGGTATTCCAGAGTCCTTTCATGTATTAATAAAAGAACTCCAGAGTCTCTGCCTTGACGTAGAACTTCTGGAGAAAAAAAGTAAGGGGGAATGAGTTTGGTAGAAGAGATTTATGCCCTTTTTCAAAAACCAAAGTCAACGACAGATTTTGAGGCCATAAGGATAAAGATAGCCTCACCTGAAAAGATAAGGGAGTGGTCATATGGAGAAGTAAAAAAGCCTGAGACCATAAACTACAGGACCTTTAAGCCAGAAAAGGATGGCCTCTTCTGTGCAAAGATATTCGGTCCTACCAGAGACTGGGAATGTCTCTGTGGAAAATACAAGAGAATGAAACATAGAGGGGTTGTTTGTGACAAATGTGGTGTCGAGGTTATTCAGGCCAAAGTAAGAAGAGAGAGGATGGGGCACATAGAACTTGCTACACCTGTCGCCCATATCTGGTTTCTTAAGGGGTTACCGAGCAGAATTGGTATCCTTCTCGACTTAACAATAAGGCAGCTTGAGAAAGTCCTTTATTTTGAAAATTATATAGTCATAGACCCTGGTGATACACCTCTGAAAGAAAATGACCTTCTAACTGAAGAGGAATATAAAAAGAGTCTAAACGAATATGGAAATCGTTTTAAGGCTGCCATGGGTGCTGAGGCGATAAGGGAACTTTTAAGAAGGCTTGACCTTGACGCACTGGCAGTAGACTTGAAGGCAAAGATCAAAGAGTCCCCATCCCTTGGGCTCAAGAAAAAACTCACGAAGAGATTAAAAATAGTTGAGGCCTTCAGACAATCCGGTAATAAGCCTGAATGGGTTATTATGGATGTCATTCCTGTGCTTCCACCTGATTTGAGACCCCTTGTGCCTCTTGAAGGAGGAAGGTTTGCAACATCTGACCTCAATGATCTTTACAGAAGGGTTATCAATAGAAATAACAGGCTGAAAAGATTGATGGAACTGAAGGCACCGAGTGTCATAATTAAGAATGAGAAGAGAATGCTTCAGGAGGCTGTTGATGCCCTGTTTGACAATGGAAAGAGGAGCCGGGTATTAAAGGCCGCAACAAAGAGACCTCTTAAGTCACTCAGTGATATGATCAAGGGTAAACAGGGCAGGTTCAGACAGAATCTACTTGGTAAAAGGGTGGATTATTCAGGGCGTTCTGTTATTGTTGTTGGGCCTGAGTTGAAACTCCATCAGTGTGGTCTACCCAAGAGGATGGCACTTGAATTGTTCAAGCCCTTTGTTTTCAATAAGCTTGAAGAGAAGGGATACGTTCCTACATTGAAGGCAGCAAAGCGACTTGTAGAGAAGGAGAGGCCAGAGGTATGGGATGCCCTTGAAGAGGTGATAAGTGAACATCCCGTTCTCCTGAACAGGGCTCCGACTTTGCACAGGTTAGGTATACAGGCCTTTGACCCAGTTCTTGTGGAAGGAAAGGCTATCAGGCTCCATCCTCTTGTGTGCACAGCCTTTAATGCAGACTTTGATGGAGACCAGATGGCTGTTCACGTTCCCCTTTCTATAGAGGCACAGATTGAGGCAAGGGTTTTAATGATGTCTGTTAACAATATACTTTCTCCAGCAAATGGTAAGCCCATAGTGGGACCAACTCAGGACATGGTTTTAGGTATCTATTATCTAACCAAAGAAAAGAAAGGTTCCAGAGGAGAAGGAAAAGTCTTTGCTGATCCAGGCGAGGTAAGGATTGCCTATGATTCTGGCTCTCTTGAAGAACACGCCAGAATAAAGGTAAGGGTCAATGGGGAGATAGTTGAGACAACCTGTGGAAGAGTTTTATTTAGCGAGATAGTTCCTAAGGGGATCCCTTTCAGTTTTATCAATAAAGAACTTACCAAAAAGGAACTCGGCAATATAATAGATTACTCTTATAAGAGGCTTGGCAGACGGACTACTGTTGAGTTTCTCGATAAGCTCGAGAAGATGGGATTCGAATATGCAACGCGGTCTGGCATATCAATCTGTATGGATGACATGCATATACCTTCCAAAAAGGCTGATTTAATAAGGGAGGCAGAAAAAGAGGTTCTGGAGATACAGAAACAATATGCTGACGGTTTGATTACGCAGGGTGAAAGATACAATAAGGTAATTGATATCTGGGCGAATGTGACTGAACGTATTGCAGAAGAGATGATGAAGGAGCTCGGAGCAGAAGACGGCATTAAGCTTTCCGAAGAGGAGATGAAGGAAAGACGCTCGTTTAACAGCATCTTTATGATGGCCGATTCAGGTGCCAGGGGAAGCGCTGCCCAGATCAGACAGCTTGCAGGTATGAGAGGATTGATGGCAAAGCCCTCAGGTGAGATTATAGAGACGCCTATTAAGGCAAACTTCAGGGAAGGACTCACACCATTACAGTACTTTATCTCCACCCATGGTGCCCGCAAGGGACTTGCTGATACTGCATTGAAGACGGCAAATTCTGGTTATCTGACAAGAAGGCTTGTTGATGTTGCGCAGGATGTGATAGTCACTGAAGAGGATTGTGGTTCAATTGACGGGATTGCCGTTACATCTCTTATTGAGGGAGGAGAGATAATTCAACCTCTCGAGGAAAGGATTATTGGACGTTATGCTGTTGAGGATATTGTTGATCCTGTGACAAAAGAAGTAATTGTTAGAAAAAATAAGGAAATTAATGAGTTGCTAGCCCAGAGGATCATAGATGCTGGGATTGATAGGGTTAAGATTCGTTCTGTCTTGACCTGTGAGACAAGGCATGGCGTCTGTGCCAGATGCTATGGCCGTGACCTGGGAAGAGGTCAGCTGGTAGAGATTGGAGAGGCAATAGGAATAATTGCGGCTCAGTCGATTGGTGAACCTGGAACACAGTTGACGATGAGGACCTTCCATATAGGTGGAGCTGCAACAAAGGTTATTGAACAGGCTGTTTTAGAGGCAAAGAACGCGGGAACAGTAAAGTTCATTAATGTTAAGGCTGTCAGGGACAGAGAGGGTTCACTTGTGGTGATTAACAGAAATGCCCTTCTTTCTGTTGTGGATAAACAGGGAAGAGAAAAGGAAAAATATAATCTTGTTTATGGTGCAAAACTGAGGGTAAATGAAGGAGATACTGTAGAGGTAGGACAAAAGCTTGTTGAATGGGACCCTTATTCAACACCGATACTGACAGAGATTGGTGGTCGGGTAGCCATTGGCGATATAGTTGAAGGGGTTTCTGTTAAGGAAGAGGTCGATGAGATTACAGGTCTTGCCCATAAGGTCATAATTGACTATCCAGCCACAATGAGACCACGTATCTCAATAAAGGATGAACAGGGTAAAACCACCCTGAAGATACCAGGGACAAATAATCTTGCTCGCTACATTCTACCTGCCGGTGCTCATATAATGGTGGAAAAGAATGATATTGTTTATCCAGGAGATGTACTGGCAAAGATACCGAGAGAGACTACCAAGACAAAGGATATAACAGGTGGTTTGCCAAGGGTAGCAGAACTATTTGAGGCAAGAAGGCCAAAGGAGCAGGCAATAGTAACAGAGATTGATGGCATAGTAGAATTCAGAGGTGCTCACAAAGGGATGCGAGTTGTGGTTGTCAGGGGCGGCGATGAGGTAAGGGAATATTATATCCCTAAAGGCAAACATGTAAGTGTCCATGAGGGTGATTTTGTAAGGGCCGGGGAAGCCCTGATGGACGGGGCTGTTAATCCCCATAGCATTCTTGATATACTCGGACCGAAGGAATTGCAGAGGTATCTTGTTGATGAGGTACAGAAGGTTTACAGGCTTCAGGGTGTTTCTATAAACGATAAACATATAGAGGTAATTGTAAGACAGATGATGAGGAAGGTCAGGATTGAAGACCCTGGAGATACCATGTTCCTGGTAGGAGAGCAGGTAGAAAAAACAGTGTTTCAGGCTGAAAATGAAAAGGTTAAGGCCGCTGGAGGAACTCCTGCACAGGGTAAACCTATTTTGCTCGGGATAACGAAGGCTTCGTTAACTACTGAATCCTGGGTTTCTGCTGCGTCATTCCAGGAGACGACAAGGGTCCTTACAGAGGCAGCAATAAATGCGCAGGTCGATGAACTAAGGGGTTTAAAGGAGAATGTCATCATGGGGAGGATAATACCAGCAGGAACTGGCATGCTGCGATACAGGAATACCTTTGTGAAAAGAGAGTTGCCTCAACTCTTTGCGACTATGGCTGAGCAGAGGGAAAAGGGTGAGCCTGATGTACTGGAATCAGAGGATATGGAGGTAAATGAGTGAGATCAGGTTCATTGCCGATTCCATGCTTGGAAGTCTTGCAAAGTGGTTGAGGATACTGGGTTTTGACACTCTTTATTTAAGGGATATAAGAGATAATGACCTTATAAGAATTGTACGTGAGCAGAAAAGGATTCTTATCACAAGGGACAAAGGATTTTTAAAACGTAAGGGCATAGAGGGCATAATATTTATAGAGTCAAATTATCTCAAAGAGCAATTAGATGAGTTTCTTTTATGGATAAGGGCAAAAGGCATAAAGCCCCGTCCTTATAGACTTTGCCCATCCTGTAATGGGGAAATAATACCTGCCGAAAAAGCATTAATCAGAAATGATGTCCCCGAATATACATTTCATAGTGTCAGAAATTTTTATAGGTGCATTAATTGTGGGAAGATCTACTGGAAGGGTTCGCATACTAAGAGGATAGAGCGATTAATAGAGGAATACCAGTTTAATAGAGTATAAATAAACCTTCCTTTTCGTGCCTTTAGTGTCTTCAAAGACTCCTTTTTTACGGTCCTCAGAAAAATATTATGAATCGAGCCCCTGAGGCAAACAAATTAATCTTTTTATTTGACTTTTAATACAAAAATGATAAAATGGTTTTAGATATATTAATAAAACTGGAGGGTTGGTATGCTTTCAAAGATTCCCATTGATATTCATAAGGTAAAAAAAGAAAACATAGACAGAGAGATTTTACGGGCAGCCATTATTGCAGAACTTGACGCGGTAAATCTATACGAACAAATGGCTGAGATGACTACCAGCGAAGACATTAAAAAGATTCTTCTTGATGTAGCAAAGGAAGAAAAGACCCACGTAGGGGAGTTTCAGACCCTTTTACTCATGCTGGATGAAGAGCAGTCTGAGGAGCTTAAAAATGGGGAGGCAGAAGTAAAAGAAATCTTAGACTTATAAGGAGGATTGATATGGATGTAATTCAGGCAATTAGGGAAAGACGTTCAATAAACTTTTTTGATACAGATAAGGATATACCAGATGAACTGCTCATAGATTTGCTTGAGACTGCTAATCTATCACCATCATCTTTCAATCTCCAGCCGTGGAAGGTTGTGGTTGTAAAAGACCAGGGAAAGAAGAAGATTTTAAGGCAGTGTGCCTTTAATCAACCTAAGGTTGAGGAGGCTTCCATGGTGCTAATCATTGTTGCAGACCCTGATGCGGTTGAAGAAAATATTGACAGGATGCTTGATAGCTGGCAGGAGCTTGGATATATGAAGCCAGAGATGAGAGAGACATATAAGTCAATGGCAAGTAACCTATATGGTCCTGTAGATAGCCTTAAGAGAAAGCTCTTTGCCGTAAAAAATGCCTCTCTATTTGCGATGAATATAATGTTAGCTGCCAAAGGTTTAGGACTTGATACACACCCCATGGATGGATTTAACGAGGACTGCATAAAAAAAGAATTTAATATTCCACCTGACAAGATAATCCCGATGCTGATTGCAGTAGGTTATTTGAGGAAAGGTATTACACTTCTTCCGAGGGCATGGAGAAGGGGAGTCAATGAATTTGTCAAATATAATTCATATTAGGAGGTAGTAAGTGGAAAGGAAAAATATAATCACCTTTCAGGGCAAACCCTTAACGCTCGTTGGTCCTGAATTAAAGGTCGGAGACAATGCCCCGGATTTCATAGTTCTTGATAACGAACTAAAGGAGACAGGGCTGAAAGACTTTAAAGGGAAAATAAAACTAATAAGCACAACCCCTTCCCTTGATACCCCTGTATGTGACATGCAGGCAAGGAGGTTTAATCAGGAAGCTGCAAAACTACCCGATGATGTTGTAGTAATGAATATAAGCATGGACCTGCCTTTTGCTATTTCGAGATTCTGCGCCACAACAGGTATTGATAAAATAAAGACATTTTCTGACCACAGAGATGCTTCTTTTGGTAATTCCTACGGCATATTAATAAAAGAATTGCGACTCCTTGCAAGAAGCATTTTTATAATAGATAAAGATGATGTAATAAGATATTTTGAGATTGTGCCAGAGATTACTAACCATCCAGACTATGAAAGGGCAGTTCAGGAAGTAAAAAATATCTGCATTTAATAACATCCGGTTGAAAGGAGGTTTTAAGATGGCTTACACGGCTAAGGATTATTCAAAAATAATAGGCATGGAAGGATTCAGTGAGACCCTTCTTAAAAACCATTTCACACTTTATCAGGGTTATGTCACAAACACCAATAAGGTATTGGATACACTTGATGCAATGCTTAAGGAGGAAAAAGTAGGAACACCTGAATTTGCAGAACTAAAAAGAAGGCTTGGCTGGGAATTTAATGGAATGAGGCTTCATGAGTATTACTTTGAAAACTTAGGTGGAAAGGGCGAAATTAATAAAGATGGAAGACTTGCAAAAAAACTAAGTGAAAACTTTGGCAGCTATGAGGCCTGGGAAAAGGATTTTAAGGCAGTTGGGACAATGAGAGGTATAGGCTGGGCAGTGTTGTATCAGGATACTGCAAATGGAAGACTCATAAACTTCTGGGTAAACGAGCATGATGTAGCTCATCCAGCAGGTTGTAATCCTCTATTGATTATGGATGTATTTGAACATGCCTTCATGATAGATTATGGTCTCAAGAGGGCAGACTATATAGAGGCTTTCTTTAAAAACATAAACTGGAAAGAAGTTGAAAAAAGACTCAAATAATTTCAGTTGGAGGTAATTATGGGTTACACTATCGTTGCTTTAAAGGATAAGATAATGGAGATGTATCCCGAAATCGAGAAACACGGTATTTCAGTTGGTCTTGAGTTCAGCGAGGAGAAAAATGCCTATATCGTACACTTTAAAAAGGATCGTCATGAGTTAACGACCCATCTTGATAAAAAGGATGCTGATGAATGCATGAATAATAAAAAATGCGTATATCTGGGTGTTCAAATAGGTCAATTCATAAAAAACTTTGAAGAAAACAAATAAATCAAAAGGGAGGGTGTCCAATGCCTGTGATCGAGTATGGCAGCTTAAAAATCAAGGTAGATGATGAAGGTTATCTTGAAAATTTTGATGACTGGAATGAGCAGGTTGCTTGCGCATTAGCTGAAAGTAAAGGTATAGAAGAGCTCACAAAGGAGAGAATAGACATCCTTAAATTTATTAGGGATTATTATAAGAAGTATAATTACTTTCCTATTCTAAATGCTGTTTGCAGAAATGTCCACCAGCCCAAAAATTGCATAAATGAGCAGTTTATGGATCCTTTAACAGCCTGGAAATTGGCTGGCTTACCAAAGCCGAGTGAAGATGTTATAAATGTCATAGAGTACGGCCAGACTCCGACATAATAAATTTCTAACCCACTATGTCCTGATAAAGATGTAGTGGGTTAGTTGAAATTTTCAGCATAATAAATTATTCTTAAAATCGTGATAGGAGTCATTCTCTTAAATCTTGGTGGTCCTGATTCTCTTGAATCAGTAAAACCCTTTCTGCAAAATCTATTTTCTGACAGGGACATAATAAAGCTCGGTCCTGCCTTTATTCATAATCTTATAGCATCTATAATCATCAATAAAAGGCTTAAGAGTGTTAAAGAGGCATACAGGCTTATAGGTGGCAGATCTCCCCTTCTTGATATTACAAATGCTCAGGCAAAGGCACTGGAGGAGTCTCTGAAATCATCAACTCATCAGTTTAAGGTATATGTCGGGATGAGATACTGGCATCCCTTTATTGAGGAAACACTGAATCAGACGTATAAAGATGGAATAAAAAGGCTTATTGCCTTCAGTCTCTATCCACACTACTCAATTGCCACAACTGGCTCCTCTATCAAAGAACTGAAGAGGTCTCTGTTTAAGGTGTACAGATGCGATGAAGTCAAAGATGAAAAGTACTGTCTCAAGTGTCCACCTGTCTCTGTTCGTGTCATTAACTCATGGTATAACCATCCAGCTTATATTGAGGCTCTTATTGAGAAGATACAGGATGGAATAAGCAGGTTTGAAAAAAGACCATTTGTGCTATTCAGTGCTCACAGTTTACCACAGAAATTTATCGAGATGGGTGACCCCTATGTTAATGAAATAAAAGGCACAATAAATGAGGTTATAAAAAAGATAGATATTGAATGGGCACTTTCCTATCAGAGCAAGACAGGCCCTGTAAAGTGGCTTGAGCCTTCAACAGAGCATATGTTAGGAGAACTTTCGAAAAAGGGGGTTAAGAATATCCTTATAGCACCTATTAGCTTTGTTTCAGATCATATAGAGACACTATATGAGGTAGATATTATATATAAGGAGATGGCTGAACATCTTGGTATAAGCATGAAAAGGATAGAATCCCTTAACACATCACCAACATTCATAAATGCACTGAGGGATATAGTTATAGAAAATACAAGATATCTGGAGTCTATATGAACAGAAGTTATGATGTAATAGTGATAGGGGCCGGCATTAGCGGGCTTAGCCTTGCCCATTATTGTAAAAATGAGGGGCTGAAAACCCTTGTCATTGAAAAGAGCAAAAGAATTGGTGGTGCATTATATTCATATTATTTTCAGGATATTGACTTCTGGATAGAGCTTGGGGCCCATACATGTTACAATTCCTATACAAATCTCATAAGGATCTTAGAGGAAATCTCAGCGATTGATAAAATTACAGGGCGAGAGAAGGTCCCTTTTAAAATGTTCGTCGGGGGAAAGATAAAGTCCATACCTTCTGAACTCAATCTTCTTGAACTACTCTTTTCCGCACCAAAGGTCTTTTTATCGAAAAAAGGCCAGATGAGCGTGAGGGAATACTATTCAATGATAGTGGGAAAGACTAATTATGAAAAGGTCATATCACCTGCCCTTAGTGCAGTTATTTCACAAAATGCTGATGACTTTCCAGCTGACATGCTATTTAAAAGACGTAGTAGAAGAAAAGATATTTTAAAAAAATTCTCACTACAAAGAGGACTTCAGACAATTGCTGAGTCTATTGCGTCACGAAATGGTCTTGATGTATTGTCTGGAGAAAGCATCAATATTATAAATTATAAAGGTGACCACTTTGAGGTTATTTCAGAAACAGCCACTTATGCGTCAGGCTATCTTGCATTTGCCACACCAGCATTGTCCGCTTCTATCCTGATTAAGCAATCATTCCCTTCTGTTTCAGAGGCTCTATCGAAAATTGATACCAAAAAGGTGGAGTCAATGGGGGTTGCTGTAAAGGCTGAAACGGTGAGACACATACCGCCTGTTGCAGGCATTATACCAAGGTCTGATCTATTTTATTCTATAGTGTCAAGGGATACTGTTAAAGATAGTAGATACAGGGGGTTTACGTTTCATTTTAAGCCGGATATTTCGGATAGAGATACAAAGCTCACAAGAATAGAAGATGTGCTTGGAATTAAAGAAAAGGATTTAGAATATTATATAGAGACCAATAATTTCATACCTGCCTTAAAGAAAGGACACAAACTATTAATCAATCATATTGATAGTCTTATAGCTGAAAAACCTCTCTTGCTGACAGGAAACTATTTTGAAGGTCTTGCAATTGAGGACTGCATAATTAGATCACTAAAGGAATTTTCAAGACTCAAAAAGATGCTTGGAAACGGGAAAGATCATTTTTCGTTACCGTCTAGCGCGTTCGCATTCGTCGACCGCTGACCGCTGTCCGTTATTCCTGCCTGCCTGTGCCGTACCACGGCAGATAAACGTTGTCCTTTCACATACACGGATTACGAACACGATTCTCGGCATTTTGGTCAGGCCTTATCCTCATTCGTTCCTCTTGACAAATATTAAAAATAGGATTATATTAGTCTTAAATGAGAATAACAAAGCAGACGGATTATGCCATAAGGTGCGTGCTCTATCTATCTCAGAATCACAGTGAGGTCAAGGTTGTTGATGAGATAGCGAGGGCAAAGTCTATTCCTAAGGTATTTCTTGCAAAGATACTTCAGAAACTCGCAAGGGCTGGGATTGTGAGGTCTCATCGTGGGGTAAAGGGTGGTTTTGAGCTTGCAAAGAGGCCTAAGGATATAAGTCTTCTTGATGTTATTGAGGCTATCGAGGGACCTGTTGCCATGAATATCTGTGCCATTGATAAGAGGATGTGTAACCTGAGCAATACCTGCTCTGTCCATCCTGTATGGATAAAGCTCAGGGAAGAGACGGAGAGAAAGTTAAGGAGATATAATTTTGAAAGGCTCTTAAAAGAATCTTAAAAAATTTAAATATAAAGAGGACAAAAAGACTCTTATATAAGCCTCGTGAGAGGTCAAAAAAAGTAAGGGGAGGTAAGAGATGTCAGAACAAGTAATTCATGATGTAGAGCACCACGAGGTGGGGCTCAGCATATGGCCCTTTGTGGTTGGGATCTCGGCGGTCACGGTCATGTTTGGCTTTATGTCTGCCTTTCAGTGGAAGTTATCCTTTCTTGGTCTTGTACTCGGTGGGGCTGGTGTTGTTGGCGTATTGGTCGGTCTCTTTGGCTGGGTATCTGAGGTATATGCTAAAAAGGCCGAAACAGGATTGAGCAAAATGGCTATTATCATCTTTATCCTTTCGGAAGCAGCACTATTTGGTGGCCTTTTTAGTGGCTATCTTTACAATATGTTCCCGTCACCGATCTGGCCACCAGCGAATACACCCTCAGAGGTTCCACCCCTTGGTATGGCCCTTATCCTGAGCATTATCCTCCTGTCCTCGAGCGCTACTATTCAGATGGCTGAGTCACGATTTGAGAGGGGTGAGACGGGAGGTTTCAAGGCATGGCTTATTTTTACGATGGTGCTTGGGTCTATCTTTTTGCTTGGTCAGGCCTCTGAATGGGCGAAATTAATAAGTGAGGGCTTTACGGTATCCACTAATTCTTATGGCACATTCTTTTATACCATTACAGGGTTTCATGGCTCGCATGTCCTTGTCGGGCTGGTCCTCCAACTCTTTATCCTCATCCTCGTCTTAAGAGGTCGGATAGGAGGGGAGAAGAAAACAATAGTTAAGGCCTGTGGTTATTACTGGCATTTCGTTGATGGGATATGGCTGATCGTCCTTTCCCTGATCTATGTATTACCTTACAGGGGATGAAAGATGAAGAGGATATTCTTTCTATCTCTGTTTTTCACGCTCCTGATGGAGGGTGAGCATGCATTATCTAAGGTGCGCTTTGGAGATTCTCACTTTGATCCTGCAGTGCTGAAGATTAAAGAGGAGGATTATCTTGGTAAGGTCGTGCCAGATATAAAGGTTCACACCCTTGATGACAGGGATGTATACTTAAGCAGTCTCGGTGATAAACCCTTGATCCTCCTTCTCATATATTACGACTGTCCCAATATATGTCCGCTTCTCGGTGACGGCCTATCTTCGGCCCTTCAGAATATCAAAGACCTCGAGACAGGAAGGGATTATAATGTCCTGGTTCTCAGTTTTAATAAGGATGATACGATTAAGAAGGCATCTGACTTCAGGGAAAGATTGAGGTCTCGTAATGGTTCTTCCATTGAGGGATGGACCTTTGCTATAGCATCGGAAGAGAGTATAAAGGCTATCACATCTTCGACAGGCTACAGGTTCTTCACCACTGAGGAGAATATGTTTGTCCATCCTAATGTCTTTGTCTTTCTCTCCCCAAAAAGGAAGATAACCCGTTATATATTCGGGACAATGCCAGATCCCTTTAATGTGAGGCTTGCCATCATGGAATCATTGGAGGAAAAGGTTGGTAAGGTGCCCCTCACGAGCCTTATCACATTAGCCTGTTATAAGTATGATTCAGAGACAAGGGGATACATGCTGAACATCCCGTTTATGTTTGCCTCAGTTGGTCTTGTGATGGCTGTGATGACAGGTCTTCTTATTTTTGTCGTTTACAGAAAAAAAAGAATCTTAAGATCACGATGGGAGGTTTAAGATGAGAAGGTTTTTTACTCTCTCAGGCGCATCATTTTTAATGATTCCATCAATAGCCTTGGCTGAAAAGGTCTCAGACCCTGCCAGGAGCTGGGATAATCACTTCAGTCTCTATTTCTGGATAGCTGTAGTCTTTTGGCTCTTTGTTACGGTGTTGCTTGTGTATTTCAGTTTTCGTTATAAGAGGAAGAAGGGCATGGGAGACGGTGCATATATTGAAGGGAATCTACTTCTTGAGCTCATATGGACCATCGTCCCACTTGTGATTGTCCTGCTCCTTGGTGTCCAGACATGGGCTGTTTATAAGGAATACAGGGCAGTGCCAAAGGATGTCTATGAGGTGAATATTGAAGGATTTATGTGGGGCTGGAATGTAACATATCCTGAAGGTATAAAGACGACAAATGAATTAAGGGTGCCAGTGGGACAGCCTGTAAAGGTCAACCTGACGAGTAAGGATGTCCTTCATGCCTTTTTTATCCCTGAGTATCGTGTTCAAGAGGAGGCAATCCCTGGAAGGACCACCTACTTCTGGTTCAGACCATCAAGGCCAGGTGAAACAAGGGCATATTGCACTGAGTTCTGTGGTAATGGCCATTCCCTGATGCTTGCTAAGGTGATAGCAATGGAAAAGGAGGAATTTAATTCATGGCTCAGGAAGCATGGCGAGGAGATGGTACTCTTAACACCTGTTGAAAAGGGTAAGAAACTCTTCGTTGACCTCGGATGTTTAGGCTGTCATAGTATTACAGGCGAAAAGTCTTCAGGTCCATCATTGAAGGGTATATACGGAAAGGAGAGACACTTAAGTGATGGACGGGTCGTTAAGGCAGATGAGGAGTATCTTGAGCATTCCCTTGAGACACCAAACTGGGATGTGGTGAAGGGATACACTCCTATTATGCCACCATATAAGCTCTCAACAGATGATGAGCATGCAATCGTTGAGTATCTTAAGACATTATAGAGGAGGAGGTTAAGATGAAAGAAGAAAAGGGATTTAGTTTAAAGGAATGGATATTTACAACAGACCATAAGAAGATAGCTGTACTTTATCTGATAACGAGTTTAGTGGTCTTTGTTGTCGGGCTTTTGCTTGCTCTTGTCATTAAGATAGAGCAATTGTCTCCTGGAAAGGATATAATTGATGCGAAGCTCTACAATGTTGCCTTCACGATACATGGGGCAGGGATGATCCTCTGGTGGATGATTCCTGTCTTTACGGGTTTCTTTGCTAATCTCCTTGTGCCCTTAATGATCGGAGCCAGGGATGTTGCCTTTCCGAGGCTAAATGCCCTGAGTTACTGGGCCTTTGCAGGTGCTACAGTAATGGCTGTCCTTGCCCTTGTCACTCCTGGAAGACTTGATATAGGATGGACTGGTTATCCACCCTATTCCATTGTTAGTGATGCAAATACTGCCCTTTATGTCTTCGCTGTTCATCTCCTCGGACTTTCTGCACTTGCAGGCGCGGTGAATTTTATAACAACGATAATTACGATGAGGGCACCCGGGATGACATGGGGCAGGCTCAATCTTGCTGTCTGGGGTATACTTGGGGCATTCATAATACAGTTATTCGGTATCCCTGTCCTTGCTGGAGCTGTTACACTTCTACTTTTTGATAAATATCTCGGTACGAACTTCTACAATGCGGTGATGGGTGGCTCTGCGATGCTGTATCAGCACCTCTTCTGGTTTTATGCCCATCCAGCTGTCTATGTTGTTGCCCTTCCTGCCTTTGGAATAGTCTCAGAGATAGTCTCGACCTTTTCAAGGAAGAAGATCTTTGGGTACAAAAGCATGGCTATTGCCATCATGGTTATAACTTTCCTCGGTTTTGATGTATGGATCCATCACCTCTTCACAAAGGGTGTTGAGGACTGGGCAAGGATTGTTCAGTCCATTCTGACTATATCGATCGGTGTGCCAACAGGCATTAAAGTATTCAACTGGCTTGCAACGATGCATAAGGGCTCAATAGAGTTTAAGGCCCCAATGATTTATGTTATCGGGTTTATAACCCTCTTTGTTATTGGAGGTTTTTCAGGTATTGCGAATGGCCTTCTGGCAGTTGATCTTCATGTCCATGATACATACTGGGTAGTTGCCCATTTCCATAATGTCCTCTCAATGGCGATGACCCTTGTAGCCTTTGCAGGGATACTCTTCTGGTTTCCAAAGTTCACAGGCAGGATGTATAATGAAGGGCTTGCTAAGGTCTCCTTCTGGATAATCCTTGTGGGATCACTACTTGCTTTCTTCCCATTATATAAGTTAGGTCTTGAAGGGATGCCAAGGAGATACTGGAGTTATCCAACAGAGTTTACCGAGACAATGAGGTTAACAGTGATAGGTGGGTTTATCCTTATCACAGGTTTTGTCCTGACCCTCGTTAATATAATTCGCTCAGCCTTTGCTGGTGAGAGGGCAACCGCTAATCCTTGGGATGCAAGGTCCCTTGAATGGACGCTTCCATCGCCTGTGCCTCCTTATAACTTTGAAAGGATCCCTGTTATCACAGAAGGTCCATATGAATACGGGAAGCCCGAGATAAGAGAGATACGTGGAGAGAGGATTGAGGCTACATAACAGGACAATTGATTATTTAAGGTTGACATCTCCTGGAATAACCCTGTTGGTTCTACTGACCGGGTTAGCAGGGATGTTACTCGCCTCCAGAGGAACAGTAGACCCCCTTCCCCCTCCCCTGTTCCTCTGGACACTCCTAGGTATAGGTCTTGCCACAGCAGGCTCGTCTGTTTTAAATAACTGGTATGACAGGGATATAGATGCCCTGATGAGCAGAACTATTCATCGCCCCCTCCCTGAAAGAAGGATTGACATAAAAAGAGCTTTTATCTTCGGTATAACCCTTGTTGTGACTGCGCTATTCATCCTTGGATTATTTGTGAACCTTTTATCCGCTATGCTTGCTATGCTTGCTGTAGTGGTATATTCTTATCTCTATACAGTCATCCTCAAGAGGCGAACTCCCTTTGCGACAGAGATAGGTGGCATCTCAGGTGCTATACCACCCCTGATTGGATGGTCTGCGGTAAAGGGGGGTCTGAGCATTGAGCCGTTTATATTATTCTCCTTAATCTTTCTATGGCAGCCGCCTCACTTCTGGTCACTTGCCACAAGATATAAGGAGGAGTATAAAAAGGCAGGTATACCGTGCCTGCCTGTAGTAGCATCAAGGATTGAGACAGCCTTGCGATCACTCATATACATTACCTCATTGCTCGTGGTGAGCCTGATGCCATATTTTATTGGTATGGCTGGTAAGTTCTATTTGTTTGTATCATTGAGTCTGGGGATTGGGTATATCTTGCTGTATCTTGTGAGCCTCTTCAACGAAAAGGACAGAAGTAAGCCCCTCTTTCTTTATTCGATTATGTATCTTTCTATAATTTTCCTTTCTATCGGAATTAACATGGCATGGCGATAAGGCTATGGTAAGGGTAATTTACGATAGGGATGGCCACAGATGTGTAGTGTTCTATAACATATTTAGTGATGAACGGGAAGATGTGCAGACAAACCAGTTTCTTATAATTCACGGTAATGAGGGGTTATTATTCGACCCTGGCGGAACTAAGGTCTTTGATGTCCTTTATAAAAGGGTCTCAGAATTTATTAATCCCTTAAGGGTGAGATCGATTATCCTATCTCATCAAGACCCAGACGCTGGTGCGGCTGTTAATTCATGGCTCACAATCTCACAAGCCAGGGTGTATATGCCATCGGTATGGCTGAGATTTGTTCCCCACTTTGTAAGGACTTCGAGACTGTCTAATTACTATGTAGCAATACCAGATAAAGGGATGAAGTTTGACCTTAACGGTGCAGAATTAGTTTTTTTGCCAGCCCACTTCTTGCATTCTCCTGGTAACATCCATCTCTATGATACAGCTTCGAGGATACTCTTCTCAGGGGATATGGGGACATCCGTTATTCCTGACGCTGGTGATTTTTCGGAGGTCACGGATTTTGAAGGCCATATAAAGTACATGGAAGGCTTTCATAAGAGATACCTAGCCTCTAACAAGGTTTGTAGGCTCTGGGCAAATATGGTGAGACGGCTGGATGTCGAGATGATAATACCCCAGCATGGTTTACGCTATTTTAGGGGTAAGTCTATGGTTAGTAAGTTTATTGACTGGATAAATAATCTTCAGTGCGGTGTAGACCTGCTTGATCAGTCAGATTATATCCTTCCTGTTTGATTCCTGTTTGTATATTCTGCTCCGATAGTTGTTTGACAAAGAATCAAGGTTTACAAGAATAAGGCAGAAGGTGAGTGCGTCTTAATGGGGCAATTTTCACCATAAATTTGCATCTGATGAGGGCAGTTCCTGTTAGTGAGGTAAAGAGATGATGGAATCGTCTATGAAACATTAGGTTTAGAGGCCTTCTCTGTTTCAAAATGATAAAAAGAAAGTAAGATTTATGCTAGGCAAAATCGTTTAGTGAGAAAATCGCTCAATTTAGGTATTAAAAAAAATATTATATGGGACAATTCTCGAAAAGCAAGGAGAGTAGAGAGGTTAGAATATAAAAACGTAACTTTAATTTTTCCAAAGACGGCACTTGACAAATATTAAAAATAGGATTATATTAGTCTTAGATGAGAATAACAAAGCAGACGGATTATGCCATAAGGTGTGTGCTCTATCTATCTCAGAATCACAACGAGGTCAAGGTTGTTGATGAGATAGCGAGGGCAAAGTCTATTCCTAAGGTATTTCTTGCAAAGATACTTCAGAAACTCGCAAGGGCTGGGATTGTGAGGTCTCATCGTGGGGTAAAGGGTGGTTTTGAGCTTGCAAAGAGGCCTAAGGATATAAGTCTTCTTGATGTTATTGAGGCTATCGAGGGACCTGTTGCCATGAATATCTGTGCCATTGATAAGAGGATGTGTAACCTGAGCAATACCTGCTCTGTCCATCCTGTATGGATAAAGCTCAGGGAAGAGACGGAGAGAAAGTTAAGGAGATATAATTTTGAAAGGCTCTTAAAAGAATCTTAAAAAATTTAAATATAAAGAGGACAAAAAGACTCTTATATAAGCCTCGTGAGAGGTCAAAAAAAGTAAGGGGAGGTAAGAGATGTCAGAACAAGTAATTCATGATGTAGAGCACCACGAGGTGGGGCTCAGCATATGGCCCTTTGTGGTTGGGATCTCGGCGGTCACGGTCATGTTTGGCTTTATGTCTGCCTTTCAGTGGAAGTTATCCTTCCCAAAGAAGATAAACCTGCTCGATGTCATAGATGCTATAGAGGGCCCGGTTGCCATGAACAGATGTGCAGTCAACAGGAAGATATGCAGTTTAAGCTCTAATTGTGCGGTACACCCTATATGGGTTGAATTAAGAAAGGACGTTGAAAAGAAGCTGAGAAAAACCGATTTTGCAAAGCTTATCGAATTGCAGAAACGGTAAAAAATTTTTTGAACCCAAAAAAGACATTTTTTGTCTTTTTTAAGCCTATATTTAGGACAGATTATATCCTGTATTTAAACCATAAGAGGAGGGTTTGAGATGGCAGAAGAAGCAGTAGCGTATAAATGGAAACCCGTAAAGGGTTTCGCTCTCTCCGGGATGTTCTGGGGAGGTGTCTCGGTCTTGATTGGGTTGTTCATATCAATCCAGTTGTGGAAACCGGAATTAAACTTTCCGCCTTTTCTCACCTATGGAAGGCTCAGGGCTGTCCATATTAACGGGCTTGCATTCGGGTTTGCTGTGGCAGAGATATTTGCCCTGAGCTACTACATGGTGCAGAGGCTGACGAGAAGACCGCTGTTGTTCCCGAAGCTTGCAATGGCGCAGTTATACATATTCAACATAGCCATTGTAGCTGCCGCGGTAAGCCTTCTTGCCGGCATGACACAGTCAAAGGAATATGCAGAACTGGAATGGCCGCTTGATCTTGGAGTCGTTGTACTCTGGGTGATGTATGCAGTCAATATCATCGGCACCATAATCAAGAGAAAAGAGGAGCAGATGTACATCTCGCTCTGGTATCTGATTGCAACAGTTATTGCGGTTGCAGTCCTGTATATTGTCAACAACCTCGCAATACCTGTAGGACTTTTTAAATCCTATTCGATATTTGCAGGTGTAAATGATGCCAATGTTGAGTGGTGGTACGGGCATAATGCAGTGGGCTTTGTCTTTACAACGCCTATCCTTGCAATTTTTTATTACTTTCTGCCCAAGTCAACAGGGCTTCCAATTTATAGCCACAGGCTGTCAATAATCGCATTCTGGTCACTTGTCTTTGCCTATCTGTGGACAGGTGCACACCATCTTGTATATACGCCTCTGCCTGATTGGATCCAAACGGTTGGCATAGCCTTTACAATGTTTATGATTGCACCTTCATGGGGTTCGGTAGTGAATGGCTACTATACAGTAGCACCTGACTGGTCAAAGATGAAGACAAATTATCTGACAAAGTTTTTTATCCTCGGTATCACATTTTATGGACTTCAAACGATTCAGGGACCTACTCAGAGTTTGAGGGTTGTAAGCCAGCTTGTACATTACACCGACTGGGTTCCCGGACATGTGCATATGGGAACCATGGGGTGGGTGGCGCTGACCCTTTCGGCAGCCATGTATTACACAATCCCAAAAGTATATAACACCGAAATTTACAGCACTAAACTCGCCAATACCCATTTCTGGTTCGTGCTCATAGGACAGCTCATATTCTCGATAACCATGTGGATACTGGGCATACAGCAGGGCAGTATGTGGAAGGCAATATCTCCTGAGGATGGTAGTCTTAATTATACCTTTATGGAGTCGGTGATTGCAAACTATCCATACTGGAAGATGAGGACATTTGGTGGACTTCTTTTCTTCATAGGGCTGTGCATTTTTGCCTACAACATCGTAATGACCATTCTTAGGGCTAAAAAGACTGCCGTGGCTGAAGGGAGGTAGAAGATGGCAGGTACTATTTATAAGAAACCGATTTTGTTTGCAGTTGTTGTTACAGTTGTGGTTCTTATCGGGACGATTGTGATGATGGTTTATCCTATGCTTACACCGCAGATGCACCCAAAGCTCCAGAACCTTAAGCCTTATACTGCATTACAACTTGCCGGAAGGGATGTGTACCAGGAAGAAGGCTGTTTTTACTGCCATACACAGACAGTAAGACCTCTTAAGGCCGAAGTCATGAGATACGGCGAATATTCAAAGGCAGGAGAGTTTGCGTATGACCAGCCGTTCCTGTGGGGATCAAAGAGGACAGGTCCGGATCTGGCAAGGATAGGCGGTAAATACACGGATAAATGGCACTATAAACATTTCAATGACCCGAGGAAATTATTCCAGGGGTCAAACATGCCGTCTTACGGCTGGCTCGCAGACCATCCGGTAAATCCAAAGGAAGTTGAGGCAAGGATGAAGGCGTTGGGTTTCCCTTATACAAAGGAAGATATCGATGCCCTTGCTGACAAGACAAAACTCGATGCCCTTGTTGCGTATATGCAGGTAATCGGAACCGCTGTTCCAAGGAAACCAAGACCGCCTATGATAGCAAAAGGCGACATAAATCCGCTGACAAACGACCAGAATGCTATTGCTGAAGGCAAGAAGATATATGAGATGAACTGTGCGGCATGTCATGGAGTAGATGCAAAGGGGGATATAGGCCCTGACCTTACAGACAAAGAGTGGATATATGTGATGGAACCAGTTGGAGATGATACTATCTTCTTTATGATAGCTGATGGGACCAAAAAGGATCAGGAATTTGAAGGAAGAAAGGCAAAGGGCGGAATGCCTTCATGGGGCGAGTTCTTTGGTAAAAAGAAGATATGGTCGCTCGTTTCGTATATAAGGTCTCTCGAAGAAAAAGAATGACAGGAGGTCTATATGGTTCAGGACATCGATAGAATCGAAGACATGGAAAGGGAAGATACAAAGAAAAAATTGCCACTCGGCTGGCTCTTACTCTTTATTGGCTTGATTGTATGGGGAATCTTTTACAGCATTTCCTATACACCAGAGATAAGCGGATGGAGTCAGGAAGGCCAGTATTTAGAGTCCATAAAGAAATAAGCTCTCTCCCCCATAGGTGGAGGGAATCCCCCTCCTTCCCTCCACCTTCTTTTTTTGGGAGAGATGTTAGGAGCACAGATTAATGATGACCAACTACAAAATTCCCAAAGTTTTCATAAGGCGATCTATGGGACACAAAGTATGCATGAGATGTGGTGAGGTATTTCTTTCGGATATGAGAGGATGCGCAAAATGGTGTTTTAAGTGTAAGCCTATTGTAGTAAAAGAATATCAAAGGGATTATAAAAGATACAGGAGATTGAATGAAAAATTGCGTGGTAACTAAAAAACCCCTGAAGATGAGGTCATTGAGATGGGTTACTGAAATCCTTCAGGCCATCATTATTGTTGGTTTGCCCTTTGTAAAGATAAGAGGAGAGAGCGCCCTTCGCTTTGACATACCATCTCTGAGACTCCATGTTTTTGGATGTACCATCTGGATGCAGGAGTTTTTTATAGTCCTTGTTGCCACTATATTTTTTAGTCTTCTAATAGTCTTTATAACCCTTGTTTTTGGACGCATCTGGTGCGGATGGTTATGCCCACAGACGGTGATAGTTGATTTTACATCTTTTGTGGATAAGGCAAAGAAAAGGGGATACTTGTATAAATTTATGGCATTTTTTCTAACATTTCTCATATCTATTATCGTGGCTGCGTCCCTTATCTGGTATTTTGTTTCACCCTATAAATTTATACCTGACCTCGTAAATGGAAAGCTCGGCACAACCACATGGGGATTCTGGGTAGTAATGACGATTATCATTTTTTTTAATTATGCACTGCTTAGACATAAATGGTGTGCGACTGTATGCCCTTATTCTAAACTTCAAAGCGTTATGTTTGACAAAAACACTTTAATCATCGAGCTTGATCCCCAAAGGTCCGAGGAGTGTATAAACTGCCTGAGCTGTGTGAGGGTATGTCCTACAGGCATAGACATAAGAAAAGGTCTCGATGCTGCATGCATTAACTGTGCAGAGTGTATCGATGCATGCAATAAGGTTATGTCCAGATTCAATAAGAAGGGTTTAATACACTATGCCTTTGGTTCTGGTGGTGAGGGAAAGATACTGCGTCAGAACTTTTTTGTGGTAGGTGTTTTTGTTATTTTATTTTTCTCTCTTTATGTATTTTTAATGGTTACAAGGACAGGGCTGGATGTTACGGTATTGCCTCATAGCATGGAGCCGCGGGTAACAAAGGACGGAAGGATTATAAATGCTTATGTGCTGTCTATAAAGAATATGCGTGATAAACCTGTTGATCTGAGTGTAATTGTGGATAGATTCGACGAATCTCTTATTCAGTCTATGACAGAGCCTATTCATATCGAATCCGGGAAGATGGACAGGTTCCCCCTGTTTGTGAGGGTAAATAAAACAGCAGGCATTAAGTCGAAGAAAATAAAGATAACACTTATTGATAAATCGAAAGACATACATGTGACAAAAGAGGCGAATTTTGTTATTCCAGATGAAGTATAAACTGTTGATAGGTTTAATTATATTTATCGGGTTCAGCATAATCGGTGCGTCTATCATTGTCGGCATCGACAGACGTGATATTACTGTTGAAGAAAACCCTTATGAGGCAGGGCTCAAGTTCGATGAGCAGCTTAAAAAATATGCCGAACTCGGATGGAGGGTGGAATTTCCTCACTCCATCAGGGCTGGTGAGAATCGGCTGAGGATAGGCATTTTTGATAAGCAGGGCAGAGCAGTGGAGGATGCATCTGTGGAATGCATAATCAACAAATGCGGCGACTCCATGATGAAACATTACAAATGCACTTATATGGATAACGGCTATTATCAGACCATTGTGAGTTTTGATAACGCCATCTGTGTGGAGGTGAAGGCAAATGTAAGTCGTGCCAATGATACATTAAGCTATACCAATAAGGTCTATATTGAAAAATAAATTTAATTTTTGGAGGTTTATCATGTCGGACAATTCTATGACAAGGCGTCGCTTTCTTGGGGCTGGCATCGGAGTCATCACCGGGGCGATAGCAGTTGGTATTGGAGGTGCAGCCCTGACATCAATCGGTGCGCCTGCAATAACCAACAGGCGCGAAGGGAAATGGATAGAGGCAGGCACTGCGGAGGAGATTGCTCCCGGGCAGTTCAACAGGGTGAGCGTTGTCTACGATGCAAAGGACGGCTGGCTTGAAGGCAAGGTAAAGCAGCTCGTTTATGTGAAGATAAACGGAGAAGATGTGATTGCCCTTTCTGCCACATGCACTCATCTCGGATGCAATGTGAATTATGACGAGCAGAGCGGTGGATTTAAATGTCCGTGCCACTCAGGTGTTTATGATGCAAACGGGAATAATATCAGCGGTCCGCCACCAGGTCCGCTGACCAGACTCGATGCCAAGATCGAAGACGGAAAGCTCTTTATTAATACTGCTGCAAAGGAGGCATAAAATGTTCGGGAGAATAATAGATATATTCGATAGAAGATTCACGTTTAAGGATGATTTCAAAAAGAACGTCCTTGACCATCCTGTTCCTGAGAGGATAAATTTCACATACTGTTTTGGCGGTATTACATTTCTCCTGTACATGCTTCTTGCGGTAACAGGAATTACCATGCTCTTTTTCTATGTGCCGTCCATTGACCATGCCTTCAGCACTGTTGAATACATCACCTTTGATCTTCCTGCTGGCAACTTTATCAGGGCAATACATCACTGGTCAGCAAACCTGATGATAGTGTTTATCTCCCTCCATATGCTGAGGGTCTTTGTCTATGGCGCATATAAAAACCCGAGGGAGTTTAACTGGGTGACGGGTGTTGTGTTATTTGGAATAACCCTTGCTTTTGGCTTTACTGGATATTTACTGCCATGGGACCAGAAGGCATACTGGGCAACAAAGGTAGGAGTCCTGATGCCAAAAAGCCTGCCTGTAATAGGGCCATTTTTATCCTATCTGTTGATGGGAGGTGATGACCTCGGAGCGCTCACCATTTCAAGGTTTTTCGCTATCCATGTGGCTGTGCTGCCGATACTTACAGCAATATTCCTTGTCGGACATTTCTGGATGATACGCAGGCTTGGAATAAGCAAACCACTATAAATTGCCGCTATAAATTTGGAGGTTAATATGGCAGAAAATACAAATAAAAAACAAATAGTCTTTTATCCAGACTTTCTCTTCCGCGAGGCAATAGCTGCCCTCGTTATGGTCATTGTTGTGGTCGCAATGGCCCTGTTAATGCCTATGAAGGTGGGAGATCCGGCAGACCCTTCTGATTCTTCTTTCAAGCCGAGGCCCGAGTGGTATTTCATGGCACCGTTCTATCTGCTGAAGATATTCCCATCAAGCCTCGAAGTCATTCCCACGGTTATCGGGCCGATACTGACATTTGTATTGTTGCTGATATTGCCATTTGTGGATAAAAACCCGGAGATGCATCCTAAGAAGAGGAAACTGGCAATGTCTTTGATGGGAGGTGGTGTGTTATTGACCATACTGTTTACGGTTTTAGGGATGCTGGCATAAAAGGAGTGACCATAGGTCATAAGATTGATATCAGTTTCAAGGAGGTTTAAAGATTATGAAGAGGTTAGTTTTTCTGGTTGGTTTGCTGCTTGTGGCTTTTGCAGTTAGCGCATTTGCAGCATCTGGTGAGACTGTTATTACCGCAAAGAAGGTATCAAAGGATCCCACAGACATTAACAGCCCTGAATGGGCTTCTGCAAAGGAGGCTACAATTATAAATGAAGGTGCATCCGGCGGTCCTTTTGAAAAGAAGAAACTCGAGGTCAAGGTTAAGGCAGTGTATACAAAGGGCGGCAATATCAGCGTCCTTCTCTCATGGCCTGACAGCGAACAGAGCATGACAAAGGAGGCATGGAAGTTCTCCAAAGGCAAATGGGACAGACAGAAAGGTGATGAGGACAAGGTTGCCATCAACTGGGAGATCAAGAGGATAAAGAATTTTGCGACCAAAGGTTGTGCTGTTGTGTGCCATTCTGATGCAAAAAATCCTGAAGACTGGAAATACCATACAGAAACAGCGACTGAGCGAGGAGATATGTGGGTGTGGAAGGCATACACAAGTAATCCAATGGGTCATGCAGAAGATGGTTATGTAGACGATGATTCAAGGAAATCCGATGCAGGAACAGGCAAGGCAAAGAAGAACGAGGCGTCTGACAAAAAGAAACCAAAGTATATGCAGGACCCTGCTAGGAAGCCTACTGCTGCCGGTTTTCTGGTAGATGGAGAGACAGTGGGGATTAAGGACTACAGCAAATTCAAGGACGGCGATGTGGTTCCTTCATGGATACTCTCGAAATTTTCAGGAAGCATGGCTGATATAAAGGCAAATGCAAAATGGGCAAACGGCAGATGGACTGTTATGCTCCAGAGGAGACTCGAGACCACTGATAGAGAAAATGATGTGCAGTTTGATATAAGGAGGGACTACAACCTCGGCATTGCCGTTTTCAATAACTCAACAAAGCACGACAGCTATAACTCGGCGCCATTAAAGCTGAAGTTTGATTAATTAAGCAGCAAGATATATGGGGTAGGCAAATATTGATGTCTGCCCCATATGGACCAACAAGGAGGAGGTAAATGCAATGCAGTGGAGCGGGTGGATTTATTTCGGTTTTACAGCTGCACTCTTTATAGTTTTTATAGTGGTTGTTATTTATTACTACAATCCCAAGAAAAAGGAAAAAATAGAAAGACCCAAGTACAGCATCTTTGATGATGAGGAAAAGGACAGTTGATTTATGAGTGAACAGTCAAACGAAGACCGTAGTTTAACAATTAAAACAAGGTTTTTTCTGCCACCCCATGCAGAGGCATTAATGCCTGGATTGATGCTTACGGCTGCAATATCTGCGCTTGCACTTCATACAGGCGCAAAACTTACTTATGTTACTCCATTAATAGCTTCGATGGGCATAGGTATGCTTTTGAGAAATGCATTTATAATACCTCCAGCGTATAAAGCAGGGATTTTTTTTTCTATGAGACAGATTTTGAGATTTGCAGTAGCACTACTTGGAATAAGGATAACCTTTGATAATATTATTGGACTTGGCTGGGAAGGACTGGCTATAGCACTTGTGCCTTTGTCTTTAACGATGATTTTTACTGTTTTTATGGGTAGAGTTCTCAAAGTATCTCAGGCATCTTCTCTATTAATCGCTACAGGCACTTCGATATGTGGAGCATCTGCAATTCTTACTGCAGGTGCTATCACACGATCGAAAGATGAGGATATAATAGTCGCAATAAGTTCAATAACTGTTTTCGGAACAGTATCCATGTTATCTTACCCGTTTATATTTAAATCTGGACTTCTGCCTCTTACAGAAATACAATATGGCCAGTGGGCTGGTGCCTCTATACATGAGGTTGCACAGGTTGTAACAGCAGCATTCGGTGGTGGTGAAAGGAGTGGTGAGATAGGAATACTCATTAAACTTACTCGAGTTGCTGCATTAATACCGCTGGCATTAATACTTTCTTATCTGGTAAACCGTGGGATTATTAAACAAGGTGATGCCCATGAAGAAAAAAGCATTACCTTTCCATTCTTCTTATTGGGTTTTCTTGGAATGGTGGTATTGAATTCACTTCAGTTTTTTACACCAAGAGCTGTCAGATGGATAGAGTTTTTCGATATGTTTCTTCTTACAATGGCAATGGCAGGGATGGGGCTCGAGACTGACTTCAGGCAATTGATGAAGGTTGGTTACAGACCATTGTTTTTAAGCATATTTGCAACTGGCTTTATAACCATTGCAAGTTTTGTGGTAATAATATGGCTGGTTACATTGCAATAATTTTTATTCTTATTGTTTTTATCTTCCTTGTTGTTCTTAAGAAGAGGGACAGGAAGTTAAAAGAACTGACTTCTGAAAACGATTACCTCCATAAGATCATCGACTCTGCAAATGAAGGCATATATGTGACCGATGTGCAGAGAAAATTCATTGTATGGAATGATGCTTCTCATAGAATTTCGGGGTATTCAAAGGAAGATGTAATAGGGCGGTATTGTTTCGATAATATTCTTGACCACACTGATGAAAATGGAAAAAATCTCTGTCATGACCACTGCCCTCTGGTAAGGTCTATGAACGATAGAAAATCTTATGGTCCTGAGGTGATTTATATGAAACACAAGAGTGGCTATAGAATTCCTGTAGAGGTAACTACAGGGCCGATATTTGATATAGCAAGAAATGTTATTGGAGGAGTAGAGATATTCCGGGACATTGCCGGCAAAATCGAGAAAGAAAGGTTGACGGTGGAAAAAAAACAGCTTGAAGCAGTCGTAGCGCTTGCAGGGGCTGCGGCCCATGAATTGAGGCAGCCCCTGCAAGCTATTGTTGCATTGCTGTCCCTTATGAAAAATGAGTTGCCTGATGACAGTATGATAGGAAGATATTTCGGCGATATCGAGAAAAACTGTTACAGGATTAATAATATAATCAAAAAAATGGGGGCAATAACAGATTATAAGGTTAAGGATTATGCAGGCAATATTAAGATACTTGATATTGATAAATCATCAGACGGCCTGTCATGAAAAAATTTATTTGCTCTATCCTGTTGTTTTGGATTTTTGCAGTTTTTTTGTCAGCCTGTATAAAGCAGGGCAGGGAATCAGAAATAGACTGTGACATCCATAAGTCCCATTGTTTCAAGTCAATAGGTGATATAAGCGTAATATTCGACTGTAATCCAAAGCCCGTAAAATCGATGTCAGAGATCATTTTTAGTGTAACCCTTAAAGAGAAAGATAAACCTATTCCTGATGCCAGCGTGGAGATTTACCTGACAATGCCCGGAATGTTTATGGGAGAAAACAGGATTCTCCTCGTGCATAAAGAAAAGGGCAGATATGAAGGAAAAGGCGTCATTATGAGATGTCCAAGCGGAAAGAGGATATGGAAGGCTGATATTATTATTGAGTGTCCATCAAAAAAGACTGTGCATGCGGCTTATGTATTTGAGGTGAAAAATTAGAGGTATCAATGCTTAAATGCGACCACTGTCTTCTTGAATTCCCTGAAAAAGAAGCTATATATGATGAGATAGACGGAAAAAAGAAGGTATTCTGCTGTCACGGCTGTAAAGGTATATATAAATTGATCCACGGAGAAGGCCTTGATAGGTTTTATAAGGAGAGGAAATGGAAGGAGACCGGCATCAAGTTCGAAAATATAGAGATAAAGTTGTTCGAAGATCATATAAGAGACTTCGAAGATAGGAAACAGAAGGAAATAGATATTTATATTGATAATATCAGATGTGCATCGTGTGTCTGGCTCAATGAGAAGATACTGAACAGGACAGAGGGCATTGAGTATGCACGGGTAAACTACGCAACCCACAGGGCAAGGATAAGATGGGATCCCGATATTATCGGATTGGACGGGATTCTTAAAAGGATAATATCCATCGGCTACAATCCAAGGCCTTATTCTGAGTCGGAACAATTCAGGAGACAGAAGGCAGAGGCAAGGGACCTCCTCGTCAGATTCGGCACTGCCGGGTTTTTATCATCGCAGTTAATGATTTACACCACTGCCCTTTATGCAGGTTACTTTCATGGGATCGATGCCGGTACCAAGCTCATCTTTGAGATCATAGCAATGCTTCTCACCGTACCTGTCATTTTTTACTCGGGCATGTCCTTTATCAGAAATACCATTAGAGGCTTGCGACACCTCAATTTCAATATGGATTCACTCATAACCATAGGAGCGGGTTCTGCATTTATTTACAGCATATACCAGATGTTCATAGGGGGCAAGGTTTACTTCGATACATCTGCCATGATAATAACTCTGATCCTTCTTGGCAGATACATAGAGATCACTGCAAAGGGCAGGGCGTCTGAGACCATTCGGAAGTTGTCTGAATTGAGACCAAAGGAAGCAAGATTGGTCATAACTCATGCGTCTGGAAATGAAGGTTTAATATCATTACAGACCACAGAGACTGTCCCCATTACGGCGGTATAATTTAAATTGTGTCTATGAATAAGAAGGCATTATATTATTGACTATGGAGAGAAGGGCGGAAGAGACCAGATGGTTATGGCGAAAAGAGATACAGAACTATTAAAACACAAAAAGGAGGATATAGAGGACATGGAACAGATGGATTTAGAAGGCATATTAAAGCAGATTTCTCAGATTAACACAAAGGATGGCATGGCCATGATATCAGCAATGCT
>FWPU01003941.1_pt1 | contig 35863 bp, 23 predicted proteins | sample 2228361 | NCBI WGS metagenome assembly FWPU01 (sample SAMEA103939777, study PRJEB20133) | metagenome
ATAAAAAACAAGCGGCTGCTGGCTGCCTACGACGAAAACTACCTGGAGCAAATCCTTGTGGGCAATTGAGTTAGCACGCGATTGCCCCGGGGCATACTTGCCGCACCACTCTCCAGAGAGGCGCGTTGCCGGTTCGTGTACGCCTGTACCGAATTGTCCCAGCAAGGGCTCCGGGCATAGAGTTGACGTTGTTTGCTGTTCCCATCCGCAGCGGTGGCGAGGCCCTAGCAGCACGTCCAAGGCTGGCCAGCGCGCCCCAAGCGGGCCTCTTGGGCTACGGCGCCGGATGGGTTTTCATGAGTGGGCGGCGCGATGCTGGGCGTGTGGCGTCCCCGTTCGCACGGTTGTTTGACCAATTCCCGCTTAATGGCAAGCGATGCTGGAAACCATACGCGCGAAAGTGGAGGCGGGCGAAAGGCTATCGGCCGAGGAGGGCGAGTATTTGTTCCGTCCGGAAGTGGACGTGCACGCCGTGGGCCGGCTGGCCAATCATGTCCGCCGCAAAAAGCATGGCCGGGTGGCCTGGTACAACATCAATGTCCACCTCAATCCGACGAACATCTGCACCTACCGCTGTCCGCTTTGTGCGTATCGCCGCGACCCCGAGGGGGAAGGGGCCTATGTGGCGACTCGCCAGGAGGTGCTCGAGCGGGGCATGGAGGCCGAAAGCGTGGGCGCCACCGAGGTGCACGTCGTCAGCGGGATGTACCGCGAGCTGGGTTACGACTGGTACCTGGACGTAATCCGCACGTTGCACGAGGCCTTTCCGCGGCTGCATTTGAAGGCCTGGACCGCGGCCGAGATCGCCTGGTTTTCGGAGATTACCGGCCGCCCTATCCGGGCGATCCTGCAAGAGATGATCGCAGCCGGCGTGGGGAGCATGCCGGGAGGAGGAGCGGAGATTTTCGCCCCGGAGGTTCGGCGTCGCATCGCCCCGGGCAAGTTGGATGGCCCTACGTGGCTGGAAGTCCATCGCACGGCCCACGAATTGGGGTTGCGGACCAACGCCACCATGCTTTACGGCCATGTGGAGAGCCCCGCGCACCGCATCGACCACATGGTCCGTCTGAGAGAGCTTCAGGACCAGACTGGGGGTTTCCAGGCGTTCATTCCGCTGGCGTTCCATCCGCATGGGACCCGGTTGAACGGCCTGCGGCGCACCAGCGCCCTGGACGACCTCCGCACTGTGGCCGTTGCGCGGCTGATGCTGGACAACTTCGATCACATCAAGGCGTACTGGGTTTCGCTGGGGGTGGGCACGGCCCAGGTAGCATTGGGGTACGGGGCGGACGATTTTGATGGGACAGTGCGGCACGAGGCGATCCACCACGAGGCGGGGGCGACCTCGCCGGATTCGCTTTCGGTCGACGAACTCCGTTACTTGATCGCCGAGGCTGGTTTCGAGCCGGTCGAGCGGGACACGCTTTACCGTCCAGTGCATCGGGTGGGCAATAGTTGGCGTATTGATTGAGTAGTAAGGGGCGGCCGAATGGGCCGGACAGGCGGTCCCATCGGGGGTAAAAGCCTCTTGGCGCTGCAGCGAGTCGCGATTGGATGAAAGCGAGCAGCTTGCGTTGGTAGGCTCCAGGGCAAGCGCCCTTTGGCGCGGCGGCGGTGCGGGGGGTCGAAATCATGACGAAGGAGCGCTTCGGTACGGCTGCAGGATAAGGGCCCCTTGGCGCGACGGCCGCGGAGCCTAGAATTGTGCGCTATTGCACATTTTGCCTGAACTGCTCCCATGATCGCTGAATCTGCCGGGCGATTGCCGGCAGAGCGGGGGAACCAACCCTTTGGGGCGAATCTGGCGTAGCCAGAGGGGGTAACCTCGACTCCCAGCCCGTCAGCTTACCCCGTAAGCGTTTCGAGGAAGTCGATGGGACCGGGCGCTTGGTCGCCAGCGGTCCATCTCCAGCCCGGCGGTCGGGCGGCCTCGCGTGGATGCAGGCAGGATCTTTGAGATTGCGCCCATGTTGGTGCATGGCAAGCGGCCGCGGGAGCTGCATTGGTATCATGCCGGGGCGATGCTGTTCGGTGATTGGGGAACGAGCCGCTTTACATCCTGGGCCTGAGCCTTCTTTATGCGGGCCGGGCCTCGTTTTGGTATATGCTGGCCATGTCCTTCCTCTTGGCAGGCCTGGGGTGGGCCTATCAGATCATCTGCCGGCTTTATCCGGACGGAGGAGGGGTTTACTCGTCGGCAAGACATCGCTCGGGCACCCTGGCCATGATCGGGGGGTTGCTGTTGTGCGCCGACTACGTGGTGACGGCGGCGCTGTCGGCTGCCGACGCATTCCACTACTTGGCCTTGCCCCATCCACATCTTTGGGCAGCGGCGAGCATCGCGGCGGCCATTGGGGGAATCAACTATTTCGGGCCGCGGAGGTCGGGGAGCGGCGCCCTGCGCGAGGATCCGGGCCAAGTGGTCGCTGTCGGCCGGGTGTAAGGTACCGCCAAGGACCGGCGCCACGGCCGTCCCGCCGGTGGATACTCTTCCACCCCCAGCCAGACCGGCCAAAGGCTGGTCTGGCGCCTGGGCCCTGAGTCGTCGGCCGGTGGCCGGCTAGTTGCCCTCGTCGAGGGTGGCCCTAGCAGATACACTATGGCTAGGTGCCCCTGGACCTTGGGGGAGCACGCCCCCGGCGGTGCGGTATGGGTTGGTGCGGTATGGGTTTTCGTGTCAGTCTGGACATTTTCCGCGGTCCGTTGGACCTGCTGCTTTACCTGGTGCGGAAGCACGAGGTGGGGATTACCGACATTCCCATAGCGGCCATTACCGAGCAGTATCTCGAATACCTGGCCGCGCTTCAGGAACTGGACGTCGATGGGGTCGCGGAGTTCGTGGCCTTGGCCAGTACGCTTTTGGAAATCAAGGCGCACCAGCTTCTTCCGGCGGGCGCGGCGGAGGAGGTGCCGGTGGAGGACCCGCGGGCCGAACTGGTGCAACGCCTCTTGGAGTACAAGGAGTACCGCGACGCGGCCGCGGCCTTGGAAGAGCGGAGCCGCCGCTGGCAGCAGCAATATGCGCGGCGAGGGGGCGAGGAGGGTGGTGGGCCGGGCGACCCGGCCGATGTACCCCTCCAGGAAGTGGAGCTGTGGGACCTGGTCAGCGCGTTTGCCCGGGTGCTGCGGGCGGCCGAACTGGCCCAACCCGCCAGCATCGTGTACGACGACACGCCCATTCAGGTGTACATGGCCCGGATTTTGAGCCGCGTGCTGGCCGAGGGCCGCCTGGCTCTTGGCGGGCTTTTCGATCCCAGCATGCACAAGTCCCGGCTGGTGGGTATTTTTCTGGCGGTTTTGGAACTGGTCCGCAGCCAACGGGTCCGGCTGGAGCAGCACTGCCTGTTCGGCGAGATTTGGATTCATCCCGGGCCAGCCGCGGGAGAACCCCTGGAACCGCCAGCGTTGGAGGCGTGCGATCCTTCGTTGGCCTCGAACGAGGCGGCCCGATGACCGAGCTGTCCCGCACCGACCGGCACCTCCGCGACCAGCCCATCAAGCGCTTGCGGCACAAGAGCATCACCATCGAGGGGTACTCGCGGGCGGCCGTGCAGACCTATTGGCGGGTGCCGGAGTTCAAGATCGGTTTCGATCTGGGCTCCCAGCCCTGGGCTTTCATGGGCACGCCGACGTGGCTGGTGTCGCACACGCATTTGGACCACGTGTTGGCGCTGCCGGCGTATGTGGCCCGCCGGCGGATGATGAAGATGGAACCGCCGGTGATCTATCTGCCCGAACCGGCCGTGCCCTTGGTGCACCGCTTGCTGCGCCAGGTGAGCCGGCTGGACCGGGGCCGGTTGCCCTGCGAGCTGCGGCCGGCCCGCCCCGGGGAGGAAATCGAGCTTTCCCGCGAGTTGGTCGTCACGGTGTCGGCCACGCGGCACACGGTCCCTTCGCTGGGCTTTGTGATCTGGGAACGGCGGCGGAAACTCAAGCCCGAGTTCCTGGATCTGCCCGGCCCCGCCATCCGCGACCTGAAGCTCAGCGGCGTGGAAATCACCCGCGAGCTGCGCATTCCCCGGCTGGCCTACCTGGGGGACAGCGCGCCGGAGGGCCTGGACGCCTGCCCGGCCATGTTCGAAGCCGAGGTACTGATCACCGAACTGACCTTCGTGGCCCCCAGCCACCGGAAGGAAAAAATCCACCGCTTCGGCCATATGCACCTGGATGACCTGGTGGAACGGCGTGACCGCTTGAAAAACGAGGTGATCATCGCGGCCCACTTCAGCACCCGCTACGACAGCCGGCAAATCCAGGAATGGGTGCGCCGGGCTTTGCCCGACGCCTTGGGTGGCCGGTTGCATTTGTGGCTGTAGGGACCGCGCCCGAGTAGACTGATCGCGGTACGGGATGTCGGCTCCCCGGGCCGGGGAAATGAATTAGCAAGATTGGTACTTTGCAAGCAAACCTCGTCGATGCCGGATTTTGGAATCGAGAGTCTAGCCCGATATTTGCACCTGACGCCGCAGCAGGTGGCCCGGCTGGCCGATCGGGGCAAACTGCCAGGGCGGAAGGTGGCTGGCCAGTGGCGATTCGCCCGGGCCGATATCCATCATTGGCTCGAACAGCGGATCGGCTTGGACGAGGACGACGTGGTGGACATGGAGGGGCTTCTCCAGCCCACCGCCAGCGAGCGGGAGATCGTGATTGCCGATCTTTTGCCCCCCGTGGCCATCGCAATCCCTCTGGCCGCCCGAACCCGCGCCGCAGTGTTCCCCGCAATGATCGAACTTGCCGAGCGGACCGGCTGGCTTTGGGACCCGGCCAAGATGCTCGAGGCGGTGCGGGCCCGCGAGGAGTTGTATCCCACCGCGATGGACAATGGGGTGGCGCTGTTGCACCCGCGGCGCCCTCTGCCCGGCATCCTGGCCCAGGCGTTCTTGGCTTTGGGCGTCACCCCCAGCGGGTTGCCTTTCGGGGGTAATCGCGGGGCCCTGACGGACGTGTTCTTTTTGATTTGTTCCACCGACGATCGCGGCCATCTCCGCACGCTGGCCAAGCTGAGCCGGATCCTCAGCGCTTCCGGCTTTCTGGAAGCACTGCGGCAAGGCGGCGATGCGCAGTCGGCCCATCGGCTGATCGCTGCCACCGAGGCTGCGTTGCCTGCCGACTAGCCCCAATTCGTGCCGCCTTGACGGACAAGAGCCGACTTTTGCTAACCAGAGACTGTCCTATGCGATTTCCAGGCCTTTGGCGACGTTGCGGCCGGCAAGAGCGTGCGCCGGCGTGTTTGCTTTGGACGGCGGTGGCGACCCTCGTGGCCGCGGCAGGCGGCTGCGGCGGGGCCGGACCCGCCGGGCCGAACGGTTCGGGAGCCAAGCCCCTGCCGGCGCGCGAGTTCGCCATCGAGGGGATGACGTGCCAAGGATGTGCCGAGACCGTGACCGAGGTGCTGGCCAGGCTACCGGGTGTCGAGCGGGTCGAGGTCTTGCTGGAGGGGAAGCGGGCGCGGGTGGTGGCCGATCCCGAGGTGGTGCCCGATTCGGCCATCGAAACGGCGGTGGCCCAGGCGGGTTATGAGGCCCGGCCGATGCCAACGGGCCAGGCCCCGCCACAAGGCCCGCCCAGCCCGTGAATTGCGCCGCACCGCGAAGCAAGGACGCCGGCACCCCCGGGCGCCAGAGAGGTGCCGTCGCACCTGCGTTCCCCCTGCCGCAGCAAAAAACCTCGCCGGTCCAGAGGCCGGCGAGGTCTATCTTGCCGCGTGCGGCGGTCAGTCTTGGCACAGGCCGAAAACGGCCTGCGGGCCGGCTGGCAGGTGGCCAGGGGCGCGCCTCCACGCCGGCCGGCGCCATCCCCGGAGTTGTGCGGGGTTTAGAACATCGTGAATCCCGGTCGGGCGAACGGCCCGTAAAAGTGGTTCACCATAACCCGCAATTCGCCGTCGAACTGCTGGTCGGCACGGTTGCCCACGGGGACCGAGTAGCCCACGCTCACCGTGGTGTTGTTGCGCAATTCCACGTGAGCCCCCACGGTCAGATCGAGGATCTGGATGTCTTCGCGGAAGTCCCCCACGGCGAAGGACTGGCCCAACAGGTTGCGGCCCTTGTCCAGCGAGCGGTTCCAGTGGACTTCGCCCGTAAGCGCTACGCCCTGGATGAGGTCATAGGGCGAGATGCCGCGATAGGTCCACCAGCCGGCGGCGATATCGAGGTACTGGAACGTATTGCCGCGGAGGCGGCCAATCTCGGTGATCTGCCCGGTGAACGGGTCGTTTTCCAGCACAGGGCTGCCATTGGCATCGACGTCGTACTGGAGGAATCCTTGCACGAAAAACTGCTCGTAGGTCCACAGCACGCCCACGAACGGGGCCAGGAATACCGACTGGTTATCGATCCGCAGCAGTTCCGTGCCGTCGCTTAGGGCCACCACCGCGTCGTTGGCCGTGGGAACCGAGATCGACATGCCCAGCGCGGCCGCGAAGCTATCGGTGTGCGTCAGCAGCACTTTGGGGGTGATCATCATGTTGCCGAACTCGCCGTGCGACAGATCGGTGCCGCCATCGGCCAGAATGGTGCTATCGAGCGTCGAAGCCATGGGGACCTTCAGCTCGATGGAGGCCATCCCGTTGAAGAAAGTCTTTTCGATCCCCGGGGTGAAGCGGTGGACTTGGACGCCGCCGGGGAACAACGGGGCGCGGTCGAAGAAGCTGTAGTTGAACAGCAAGCGGTCTTGGGGGAGGGCGCTGGTGTTTTCGGCGATCTTGGTGCGGCCCACCACGCCGCCGTTGGCCGGGTTGGGGATCAGGAACTCCTCCTCCGGCTCGTAGGGCCCCATGATGCCGTAAGACCATCCTTGAAGGGTCGATGCGCCGAACAGGTCACCGATCATATTCGGTGCCGTCGACAGGGTACCGCCCGGAGGGCTTACGGCACTGGCCAGGGCTTCGGGCGGCGCCACCGGGGGAGCAGCAGGCTCGCCGGGTTGGGCGGGCGCCACAGCGCCCGGGGCCGGCTGGGGCACAGCAGGCGTCGGGGCCGTCGGAGCAACCGCCTCATACTGCGGAGGGCACGGGGGGCACACGCGGCGCCGTAAGAGCGGCCGGTAGGCGGCCTGCTCGATCCCCTCCTCCGCCTCCCGGATGGCAGTCTGGCCGTGTTCGGCAAGAACCTGGCCGGGCTGGGCCCATTCACCTCCGGGACTCCGCTGCGGCGATTGCTGCGCATTGGCGGGACTTATTGTCCCAACTGCCAGTACGCCAAGCGCCGCCGCGATGCCGACCACCAAGCGCCGCGCTATTTTCGCCTTCATGGCAAGCACTCCGTTGCAAAAACGCGCCGCCGGAGTTGTGCTCGACCCTCCGCATGTACCGGCAACAGACACCGGCAAGACGTGTCGAGACCGGCTGGTAGCGCATCTTCGGCTATTAATGCTTTTCGGCCACCGAGGGCTTACCACTTTTGTCGAGTTTGATGGATTCACTTCGGGGTATCCGCCGCAAGAGGCTCCCTGGGCCCACATTGGCGGGGGTACTCCCCTTCGGAAGACCAGGTCTCATGCCAAGCCAGCGTTGGCCCGCTTGCGGTGGGCAAGAGCCCGCCTACGTGCGGCTTATGGGGTGAGTCCGCCTCAGCGCCGGGCGCGGAATCTTGCCACCCTTAGCTGCGCGGCGAGAATGCCGCTTGTTGGAAGACCGTGGGCCGCCCGGCACCCGGCCGAGGTCTCACGGGCTGAGAATAGCAGTCGTCCGGGGACCGAATCCCTGGCGCCGGTGGTGGGGCGGCGTGAAGGTCTGCATGCCCCGGCCGCTAGGGTACGCGAAATCTTTGGCCGTTCAAAGAGCACAAGAGCATTCTTGTTCTCCCCCCTTCCCCCAGCGGCCCGCGCATGGCACAATAGCAGCCGCCTTGTCCATGCGTGCCTGGCGGGTGAGTGTCGCGGGCTGGAAACCGGCTTGCGTGTCGGGCCAAACGGCCGGAAAGAGAGGCCTGTCGCCTCACCGCCCGCGGGGAGGATCCTATTGTCGCGGGCTTGACCCCGAAATGGGAAATGGTCCCCGTGAGCGCCTCCGCATGGCGGGGCAACCGTTTTCGGCACAAAGGGCGGCCAGCAGTCCGGGCAATCGGCCATGACGGTCAAGCCTCGAGCTATCGCGCTGTTTTCTGGCGGTCTGGATAGCGCCCTGGCTGTGCGCATGCTTCAGGACCAGGGGTTTGCGGTCGAGGGACTGTACGTGCGCACGCTGTTTGCCTGCTGCCAGGGGCCGGCGTCGAGCCTGGCCCAGGAGCTGGGCATTCCGCTGCACGTCGTGCCGGTGGGCGAGGATTACCTGGAATTGGTGCGGCGGCCGCGGTACGGCTACGGCAAAGGGATGAATCCTTGCGTGGATTGCCGGATTTATATGGCCCGCCTGGCCCGTCGGCTGTTGGAACAGCGCCATGCCGAGCTGGTCATATCGGGCGAGGTGCTGGGCCAGCGCAACATGAGCCAGAAGCGGGTCGATCTGGAGATCATCGCCCGCGAGTCGGGCCTGGGGGGCCGGTTGCTGCGGCCGTTATCGGCGCGGCGGCTTCCCCCGACCCTTGCTGAGGAGGCTGGTCTGGTCGATCGGACGCGCTTGGGGGACCTGGCCGGTCGCAGCCGCAAGCCGCAACTGGAGCTTGCCCGCCGCTTTGGGCTGCAGAAGGTCCCTGCGCCTTCTTCGGGGTGCGCCTTGGCCGATGTGCGGTTTGCCCGGCGTGTGCGGGACCTCCTGGAGCATCGCCCCCGGCCCACTTGGGCCGAGTATCGCTTGCTACGGGTCGGCCGGCACGTGCGGTTCGATGCCCAGACCAAGGCGGTCCTGGGAAAAAACGAGGCACAGAACCGGGCCCTGCAAGGCATGGCGCTTTCGCCCGAACTGGGGGTGCCTGCCCTGGCCGTGCCGGCCGATTTCCGCGGGCCAAGTGCCTTGATCCTCGGCCCGGTCGGGGACGAGACGGTACGGCGTGTCGGGGCGCTGGTATTGGAGTATGCGCGGCGGAGCCAACCGGGCACGATCCGCCTGGTGACGGCCGAAGACCGGACCGGCCGCCTCTGCCACGTGGAACCCTGGCCGGCGGGCGCGAGGGTTGGTTTTGAGACGGGCGGGGAGGTCCTGTGATGCGATGTCTGCTTTTGGCCGCGGCGGTCTGGTGTGCCCAAGGCCCGCTGGGCAAGCCTGCCGAGGTGTCTGAGATCCCTGTGGCCCCGCCGGACGACGCGGTGATGGCCTCGGCCGAGGAACTGGCTGAGGCGGCCGATTGGGCCAGCCTGGCGTTTCTGCGCCAACTCCCGCCCGAACGCACACCCCCGGTTGTCATCCAATGCCGCCGGCAGGACCACAGCGTGCTGCGGTTCGGCCAATCGTGTATCGAGACGCCGCTGCGGATCGGCACGCGCCCGTACCAGCACGGCTTGGGCACACACGCCACCAGCGTCCTTGCCGTGGGGCTGCCTCCCAAGGCCAAACTATTTCGAGCCGCGGTAGGCATCGATAACAACGAGGATACCCAGGGGCGCTTCGGCTCGGCGGTGTTCCACGTCGAGATCGGCGGCAAGGAGGTTTTCCGCAGCCCCGTGTGCAAGGGGGGCGAGGAGGCCCGGCCGGTCGAGGTGCCCATTCCGCCCGAGACCAAAGAGTTGGTGCTAAAGGTGGACGCAACGGCCGATGGTCCCTCGCACGACCAGGCCGACTGGGCCGACGCCCAGGTCGTGCTCGAGGACGGCCGAGTGGTGTGGCTCGACGTGGGGCAGTTCCAGAGACTGATCGAGCCGGGCGTTCCGTTCTCGTTCCGCTATGGCGAGGGACGTTCTGCGGCGCTATTGCCGCAATGGCCGCGGACTGTTCGCGCCGCCGACCAGCCGGACTGCCGCCGCTTTGAGGTTACCTGGACGGAACCGGGTGGCAAGCTGGCGGTCGAGGCGGCGGTGCGGGTGTTCAAGCGGTTTCCGGCCGTGGAGTGGGTGATCTCCTTCGAGAACCGTGGCCCGAAGGACAGCCCGATCCTCGCCGATGTTCAAGCGCTGGATGTGCAGCTTCGCACCGGGTGGGTCCGCCGTCCGGCCCGCCTGCACGGGCTGGTGGGGGATGTGTGCGGTGAGCGATCGTTCCTCCCCCAAACAACGGTGCTGGAAGCAGGGCAACCGGTGACAATGGCCCCGGTGGGCGGCCGCCCCTCTAACGGCGCGTTTCCGTTTTTTAACGTGCAATACGGCCAGGAAGGGGTGATTGTGGCCATCGGTTGGTCCGGGCAATGGGCGGCGACGGTGGCTCGGGCGGAAACCGGCCCCACGCGGCTGCAAGCTGGCATGGAGCGAACCCATCTCCGCCTCCGGCCCGGCGAGCGGATCCGTACCCCGCGGATCGTGATCCTCCCATGGAAAGGGGACCGCCTGGCCGCCCATAACCGCTGGCGCCGCTTGATGCTGTTCCATTACATGCCGCGCGTGGAAGGCCGGCCCCTTCGGCTGCCCATCGCCCTGCAGTGCTTTGATCGGTACAGTTGGACGCGGCCGGAGTGGGCGACCGAGGCCGGCCAACTGGCGGCTGTGCAGGCGGCGGCCGCCTTGGGATGCGACACCTACTGGCTCGATGCCGCATGGTTCGAAGGGGGTTTTCCCAACGGAGTGGGCAATTGGACTGTCAAGCCCAAGGAGTTTCCCCGGGGGCTGAAGCCGATCAGCGACGCCTGCCACGCGGCCGGCTTGAAGTTCGTGCTCTGGTTCGAGCCAGAACGCGTGGCCCCCGGCAGTCGCATCGCCCGGGAATACCCCCAGTTCGTCTTCGGCAACCAGGGGGGGTTGTTTCGGCTCGATGACCCGGCCGCCCGGCGCTTCCTGGCCAACCTGCTCGGCAAATGCATTGCCGACTTCGGGATCGACGTGTATCGCAACGACTTCAATATCGATCCGTTGCCCTACTGGCGCGGCAACGACCCGCCCGACCGCCAGGGAATCACCGAAATCCGCTATGTCGAAGGGCATTACGCCCTGTGGGATGCCCTCTTGGCCGGCCGGCCCGGCTTGTGGATCGACAACTGCGCCAGCGGTGGCCGACGGATCGACCTGGAGACCTGCTCGCGCTCGGTCCCCTTGTGGCGGAGCGACACAAGTTGTTCGCCTGGCCACGCCGAATGGGACCAGACCCAAACCTTGGGCCTCAGCTTGTACGTGCCCCTGTTTACCGCCTGCGCTTGGTCTTCGGAGGCTTATGTGCTGCGGAGTGCCGCCTCGGCCGGGGCTATCTGCCAGTTCGACTATCTCGACCCGAAGTTCGACCGCGAAGCAGCCAAGGCCGCCCTGGCCGAAATCCGCGAAAACCAGAAGTACTGGTACGGCGACTTCTATCCCCTGACGCCCGCCACCACCGAAGGCGAGCACTGGGCCGCCTGGCAGCTTCACCGTCCAGACCTCCAGGCGGGCATTGTGTTGGCGTTCCGGCGAAGCCGATGTCCCTACCCCGCCCTGATGGTCGGCCTGCACGCTATGGATCCGCAGGCCAAGTACGCGGTCCAATGGATCCGCGAGGACCGCACGGTGGTCCGCGAGACCCGCACCGGCCAGCAACTGGCCGAGGACCTCGAACTGCACCTTCCCCACCGGGGCACTAGCCTGTTATTGCGCTACCGTCGCTTAAACCCTTGAACCCCACGCCCATGCCCAAAACCAGCCCGCGCTGGCGGGCTATTTGGATCGCTGGGGCAAGGATGCGGGCCGCAGGTGGGCTGCGCGCCGGCAGTCCATGCCCGCTTAGCCGGCCAGCGTTCTGCGCGTTAGAAAGGCGATTTCCCCGAACGCCTTACGCCATCCACCCTTGCAGGGGGATTTCCGTACTTTCGGGGGATTTCGCCCCCTGGGGTGGGCGTATAATTTTGATAGCGGCCGGGCAGCGCAGGAACCTTTGGAGAACAAGGCAAAGCTTGCCATGAATGACCCTCTGCACGTGCCGCTTGCCTCACGCTCTATGGCCGAAGGGACGCGGAACCCGTCACGGCCGGCCGCGCCCGATCAAGGCCCATTGCCCGCGGAACGCTATCGCACCCTCTTCGACTATCTGCCCATTCCCGTCTGGGAAGAGGATTGGACCGAGGCCCGCCAGTATCTCGTCGAAATCGCGGCCCAGGGGGTGGCGGATCTCGATGCGTTCCTCTGCGAGCATCCCGAAGTCGTGGCCGAGTGCGAGCGAAAGCTACAGATCCTGGATATCAATCAGAGCACCCTGGACCTCTTGGGTGCCAAGACCCGCGAGGAACTAGTGCGCGAGCGAGGCCGGGTTTTCACCGAACGGTCGTCGGCGACATTTCGCCAGGCGGCCGTCGCCGTGTGGCGGGGCGAGCCGTCGTTCCAGGCCGAGACGACAGTTCGCACCCTTGCCGGCCGGGAGATCGAGGTCCAGTTCACCCTCCGTCGGGTGGCCGATCCGGACGAACAACGGTGGCTGACTCTGGCGTGCCTGGTGGATATCACCGACCGCAAGAAGACCGAACAGGCTTTGCGGCGCGAACGCAAGACGCTGGAGGAGATGCTGGACCTCCAGGAGCACGAGCGGCGTTTGATTGGATATGACATCCATGATGGTCTGGCCCAGCAGTTGGGCGGGGCCGTGATGTTCTTCCAGTCGTTCCGCGAACAATTTACCGACCGGCCCGCCGAGCAGTGGAAAAGCTTCGAGCAGGGGTTTCAAGCCCTTTTGGACGCTTTGGCCGAGGCCCGCCGGCTGATCGATGATCTCCGCCCGGTGGTGCTGGAAGAAGGGGGCATCCTGCCGGCCGTGGAGGCCCTGATCGAAAAGCTTCATAGCCGCTTTGGTATGGAGATCCAGTACGTAGCCGACGCGGAGCTGAGCCGGTTGGCGCCTCTGCGGGAGTTCGCGGTATTCCGCATCGTCCAGGAGGCCCTGACCAACGCCCGGCTGCACAGCCGCAGCAAGCGGGTGCGGGTCGAGTTCCGCCAGCGGAACGACCGGCTCTATCTGGAAATCCGCGACTGGGGAATAGGCTTCGACCCCCAGCAAGTGCCGCAAGGACGCTACGGCCTGGAAGGCATCCGCGAGCGGGGTCGCTTGCTTGGCGGCCAGGTGGACATCCAGAGCGCCCCAGGCGAAGGGACACGCATCGCCTTGGAAATCCCGATAAGCTGGCCCCCTGCACCGGAAAACCGGCCCCGATGACCGGCGCTGGGCAGCCCAATCGCACGCGCCGGCCCACGGTTTGAGGTGCTGTGCCTTGGCACCCCAAGGGCACCCGGTCGCACATTGCGGCCACCCCTCAGGCGGCTTGCTGGCCGCGCCGGTGCCGGTGTGGGACCAGCCTTCAAATTTCCCGCGTTAGCTTCGCATACCCTGGCCGGGGTCTTCAAGTTTCCCCCGCCGGGTGTGCTGGCGCGCTGGCCGCGGCCTTCCAGTTTCGGCCGCTGGATGTACCGTGCTATTTGCGGGGGAGGGTTCGGGGCACGCTCGGCGAGCCCGTCTGGCCGGCCGCTGGGCGGAAGAAATGCTCCAAGAGGGCTGGCTCGGCCGCGAAGTCCACATGCAACAGGCTTCCGACCGCGTGAAAGCTGCCGGCCAGCAAGTATTCCAACCCCGGCTCGGCGCCGAAGCCCGCGCACCGGCCCAGAGGCTCCAGGCGCCACAAGGGGTTCTGATAACCTCGAATCCGGGTCCCTTTTGCGCCGAGCCACGTGGGCCGCGCCAGCGTGACCTCCACTGGCCGGGCCGCCTGAGGCCATCGCTCCAGCCGCGCCACGGCGGGCAAAACACCGGCCATCAGCCGAAAGTCGCCCTGGGGCGTCTCCATCTGCTGGCAGAGGTAGGCCGCCCCGCCACCCTCGGCATAAATCCGCCGGCCTGCGCACAGGTGGCTTCGCAGGGCGGCCATCATGCAGTGGTTCTCCGAAAGGGCTGCCGCATACCGTTCCGGATGGCCGCAGCCGAAATACACCACATCGGCCTGGGGCGGGAGATGTTCGTCGCGCAAGGGCGAAAAGTCGACCACCACCGCGCCGCGTTGTTCCAAAAGGTCCAAGGTATTGGGAAAATAGCAGTCGAAGGCCTCATCCAGCGCGATCGCCACCGTGAGCTTGCTGTCGGCGGAGGACGAGATCCACGATGCGCTCGAAAGCAAAGCGGCGCGGCCGCTCGCCGGGGAAAACTCGCGGCTGGTGGCCAGTTCCCAGATTTTCTCGGGACGCCAGTGCCGGGCCAGATTCGCTCCCAAGGCCTGGCACAATTCGCGCGGCGGGCGGCAGCCACCCGGCAACGCCTCGATCCGGGACCGCACGCGGGGAAGCAACTCCAACGCCCCCAGAACCGGTACGCCCCACAGGACCTCGAAATCCACAGCCAAATGGGCAGCCACCTCGGCCGACGGCACCCGATCCAACAACAGCCCGTCGATCTCCGCGGGGCGCGCGGGTAGCCGGCAGCAGCCCAACTGGCCCACATCGACCACGGCCACCCGCGGAAGTTCGAGCCATTGACAGAGAACGTCGAGCCGGCCCCCTTGTGGGCTGCCATCCTCCGGGCCGGCGAAGCGGCCTTCCACCACGGCCAGGTCAGCCAGCTTGGCCCCGCGCACAAACAGCTCCCGGCAGACCTCGCGGGTCATTAGCCAGCTATCCAGGTGCCGGGGGGCCAGTCCCGTGATCGAAGCGGCCCCCGGATGCCGAGGGAAACACGCCCGCGACAAGAAGCTTTGCACGTGGACGCCTCGGCTGCGCAACGCCTCCATCAGGGCCCACAGGCACGCCTGGGGATTCACCCCAGGCTGAAACGACCCCACCGCAAGCCGAGGTATTTGTGACATACGACTCCAAAAGCGTTGGATCGGAACGGACCACCCTGAGTGCATTCTTCGGCTTGGCACCGCCCGAGTCAAGCAAGTTGGCGGCTTTTTGGCGTTTCCGAAAGACCGCCAGCCGCGGCTGCGGTTCAAGCGTTGGCAAGGCCCGAATAAACGCAACGCCACCTGCTAAAAATGGCCGCAGGCATCGACACACCCTGAGTCTATCGCGGCCGCCTGGCGAGCCCGCCGCTTACGTTGACTTCTCTTTTCCAAAGTCGATAGATTACCCCAGGGGACCCGACAAAAAGGGCTTTGGGCGCGTCGGCCAACCCGTGGCGGCTCTGCCGTTCCAAACCCTTGGCGATCCTTGGAGTTATGGCATGAAAGTCATCCATTACGAGCGAATTCAACCCGAACCGGTCCGGCTCGAAGGGGCCAAAGGAGTCGTCATGCGGTGCCTGATCGGCGAGGCCGACCACGCCCCCAGCTTTACCATGCGGCAGTTCGAGATTGCCCCTGGCGGCTGGACGCCCCGCCATCAGCACGCTTACGAACACGAAGTGTTTGTCCTGGAAGGGACCGGGGTGGTGCTCGACGGCGACGTGGAGAACCCCATTCGCCCGGGCACCGTGGTGTTTGTGCCGCCCCACCGGGTCCATCAGTTCCGCAACACGGGGCCGGGCCCATTGAAGTTCCTGTGCCTGGTGCCGCATCCTCTTCGGGACATGACCGGTCCGTGTGTGGCGGCCTGCGGGTGCCAGTGAGGGCCGATCGGGCGGGCCCGAGCCCAAAGCACGTCTGCCGGCGTCTTTGGGGCGAGCGGTCCGCACGCTGTGCGGTTGGAGGTTTTGTGCCGAGTGTAGGGGGTCTTCCATGGGTTCCGACGTTGCCGCCGAAATCGCCCGCCTCCGCGATCTCATCCGTTACCACGATTACAGGTACTACGTGCTGGCCGCTCCGGAAATCAGCGACCTGGAGTACGACCGTTTGATGCGGCGGCTGAAGGAGCTGGAGGAGCAGCATCCGGAGTGGATCACCCCGGACAGCCCGACCCAGCGGGTGGGCGAGCAGCCGGTGGCGGGGCTGCGCCCCATCACGCACCGGGTGCCGATGCTCTCGATCGAAAACACGTACAGCGTGGAGGAGCTCAAGGCCTTCGGGGCCCGCATCGCCAAACTGCTGCCCGGCGAGAAGATCGAGTGGGTCGTGGAGTTGAAGATTGACGGCGTAGCCGTTTCGTTGCTCTACGAGCGCGGCGTGTTGGTGTATGGGGCCACGCGCGGCAACGGCACCGTTGGCGACGACGTGACCCACAACATCCGCACGATCCGCGATGTGCCGCTGCGGCTGCGCGGGGCCGATCCGCCCCCGGTGTTGGAAGTTCGCGGCGAGGTGTACATGACCAACTCGGACCTGGTCGTTTTGAACGAGGCCCGCCGCAAAGAGGGCGAGGAACCGTTCGCCAACCCGCGGAACGTGACCGCCGGGACCATCAAGTCGCTCGATCCCCGGGTGGCCGCCAAACGCCGACTGCGGTTCTTTTGCCACAGCGTCGGATCGGTGGAGGGGCTGCGGGCCCGCACCCACATGGAGTTCCTCGAAGAGATGCGGGGCTACGGCCTGCCGACCACGCCGGAGGTGACCTGCTGGCCCGACCTCCAGAGCGCGGCCGCACACTGCGAGGCGCTCATCGAGCGCCTGCACGAGCTGGATTTCGAGATTGATGGCCTGGTGCTCAAAGTCAACCGCTTTGACCAGCGTGAGCGCCTTGGCGCCACTTCCAAGGCGCCGCGATGGGCCATCGCCTACAAGTTCGAGAAATACGAGGCCACCACGCGGGTCAAGGCCATCCGCGTGCAGGTGGGCAAGACCGGCACGGTCACGCCGGTGGCCGACCTCGAACCCGTCGAAATCGCCGGCACCACCGTCAGCCGTGCCAGCCTTCACAATGCCGATGAAATCCAGCGCAAGGACGTGCGCGTGGGGGATGTGGTGGTGGTCGAGAAGGCGGGCAAGATCATCCCCCACGTGGTGCGGGTGGAAAAGCATCTCCGCCAGGCGCCGCTGGCTCCGTTCCGCTTTCCCAAGAAGTGCCCGGAGTGCCACAGCGACCTGGTCAAGGACGAAGGGGGCGTGTACATCCGCTGCCCCAACCCCGCCTGCCCCGCACAGATCAAGGAGCGCCTCCGTTTTTTCGCCAGCCGCAATGCCATGGATATCGAGGGGCTGGGCGAAAAACTGGTCGATCAACTGGTCGACCGCGGCCTGGTCCGCAGCTATGGCGACCTTTACCGCCTGACTGCCGAACCGCTCGTGGGCCTCGAACGGATGGGCGAGAAATCGGCCGACAACCTCCTCAAGAACATCGCGGCCAGCAAACAGCGCGGCCTGGCGCGGCTGCTGACGGCCCTGGCCATCCGCCACGTGGGAAGCCGGGTGGCCAGCGTGCTGGCCGAGCACTTCGGCTCGATGGACCGCCTGGCCAAAGCCTCGGTCGAGGAGCTCAGCCGCGTCCCGGAAATCGGCCCCATCATCGCCCAAAGCGTGTACGACTACCTCCACAGCGAGTACGGCCGGCGGACCCTCGAAGATCTCCGCGCCCTGGGCATCCGCATGGAGAGCGAAGCTCCCCAGCCCGCCTCCAAGGCCCTGGAAGGCAAGACCATCGTGGTCACCGGCACCCTGAAGAATTATTCCCGCTCGGAGATCGAAGCCCTTATTGCCCGCCACGGCGGCCGGGCCACCTCCAGCGTCTCCAAGAAAACCGATTTTGTGCTGGCCGGCGCCGACCCGGGCAGCAAACTCGAAAAGGCCAGGTCGCTGGGAATTCGCGTGCTTACCGAAGAGGAGTTTGAAAAGCTCCTGGCCAGCGCCTCGTCGTAAAGCCGTGGCCTTGGCCGTCCCTCAAGCCCGTGACACGCCACGTGGCCCGGTACGGTGCGTCCTCTGCACCCACGCCGTAGCCGCACCATATCCTCGACGCCATCTGGCGTACAAAAAAAGGGAACAGGGGCGTGCTTTGTACGAGCGCCCCACCATTGTGGCGTGCTTGCAAGCAACCACTCTAGCCTGCATTGACCGCGTCGAAGCCGAGTCGTTGGGCCTCGAAGCAGGGGGCCCTCAAGTGCTTTCGCCGGTTGGCACGTCCAGAGGTGCCGCGCGGTTCCGAGCGGAACAGCACCCTTGCCGGCCGAAACCAAGCCTTGCCGGCGGGTCACGATCGTTGGCTGGCCCTTGGGCCAGCGGCCCACGCCGTACTTGCTTTGCAAAGCCGTTTTGGGCACACTGGCGGCGACCCGACGAAAGGAGGATATCCCGTATGCACCGGCGGCGGTTCCTCGGCGCTTTGGCAGCAACCGGAATAACAGCGATGGGCCAGCGCCGGTCGCTTCTGCAAGCGGCCGAGCCGGAGGTGACGTTCGATGCGGTCCCTCGCGATCGATGGACCGGCGAGCCTTACGAACTGGCCGGCCGACGCATGGTCTTCACCTCTTGGTATTACGTGCGGCCTGGGGGATACGCATGGGTGGATGCCCAGGGACGGGGGGTGACGGCCAGCGGGGCGAAGCTCGGGCCATGGGAGGCGCACTTTCGCCGAGCCGACGACACCCCCTGGGGCATCCGCCTGGTGGTCGAAAAGCCGCAGCGACTGGGGCCGATCGTTCCTCCCGAGCGCCCGTGGGAAGCCATGGGGCTCAGTTTGGCGATGGTCCTGCACGAAGGCTCGCGCTGGCGGGCGTGGGGGAGTTGCCAGGACGCCGAGGGACGGCGGCTGAAGTGCTATCTGGAATCCGACGACGGAAAGAACTGGAAGCGCCCTGCACTGGGCCTGGTCGAGTACGCCGGCAGCACGCAGAACAACCTGTTGCCGGTCGCGCCCTCGTCGGTGTTCATCGATCCGCAAGCCCCCGCCGCCGAGCGCTACAAAGGGTGTTCCGACGCCCAGATCAGCATGGCCGAGTTCCGTCGATTCATCGCAAAACACCCCCACCGCTGGGAGCACCGGGCACTGCGGCGCGACGCCGGGTGGGTCTCGGCGCTGGTGGGTTATGTGTCGGCCGACGGTTTAAAATGGTTCCCCCAGGAAGAGCCTTTTACCATCGAGCATAGCGACACCCAAGTGGTGGCCGGCTATTGCGCGGCGCGAAAGAAGTACATGATCTTCACGCGAAACTACTTCGTGGGCCCGCGCTCCCCCCGGGCCCCGGAGGATCCGTGGAACATGTCCTGGCTGGGCGACATGCGGGGAGCGGGACGGAGGGCCATCGGCTATACCGAGAGCGACCGTTTTGGCGACTTTCCGCTGTCGCAGGTGATCCTGGTCCCTCGGCCCGAGTGGGGGCCTTCCGCCCTCCTTTATACCAACGCGTACACCACCGTGCCCGGCGCTCCGGACCAGCACCTCTTGTTTCCGACCGTGTGGGACACCACGGTCGATGCGACGTGGCTGGCCGCTGCTGCCAGCCATGATGGCCGGGTCTGGCAATGGATCGGCGAGCGGCTGATGGACACCGGGCTGTTCGGCCAGTTCGACGGCGGCTCGATCTTCTGGCATCCAAACCTGCTGGAGTTGCCCTCGGGCGATTTCGCGCTGCCGTATACCGGGTACGCCTTTCCCCACAAATACCCGCGGGGGGCGTGGAGCTATCGGCCCGGTTACGCCCTCTGGCCCAAGGGGCGCCTGGCCGGCATCGCCGCGGACGAATTGGGCGAGTTTAGCACGGTCAGTTTCTTCCCACCCGGCCGCAAGCTCCGGCTCAATGCCACCACCCGTCGGGCCGGAAGTGTGCGGGTAGCTGTCACGCGGCGTGACGGCCAGTTCTTGCCCGGCCGCTCGTTCGACGACGCGCTGCCCATCGTGGGCGACCAGGTCTCTGCGCCGGTGCGGTGGAAAGCCGCGGACGACCTGGGGGCCAAAGAAGGCGAAGCTGTGTGCCTCCGATTCCGCCTCGATCGGGCCACGCTCTACACCCTCGACTTCGCCGACCAGTGATTCGCACCCCGTAAACCAGGTGTTCGGCTCGCATCCCTGCGGAGATCAACCCCCGAGCCGACGCCGCAGCGTTTTCGATTTGGACCGGCCACGGCAGAGCGGAGGACGTTTCGCATGCTTGCAACTCAATTGAGAACGGAGGTCGCGAGAGCCGGTTAGCCGGCGCAGCCTCCCTCTGAACGGGACGTGTGGATCTGCCGACGACCGCGGCGAGGCGGCGGTGCCTGGTTCCTCGTCGTATGGACTCCTTGTTCACCTTCGGTTGCTTCCCAGTGGTGCTGGCGGAGACGCAGTTACCTTCGGTTCCGCGATCCCAACCAGGCCCTGAGGGGGACTTTCACCCCACCAACTCGGTGTGCGTTCGGACGCATTGGGGTGCGAGTTTTGCACACATGCTAGGGAAAAAAAGTGGGGTGCGTGCCCTGCCCGCACGCCGAACTGGTTTTCCCCTAGCCGCATGTAACCCATGTCGTGACGGGCACTCCCTCAAGGTATCCGCCAGCAAGCGGTCGGTGTTCGGCCGGCTCATGCCAAATCTGCGGCGGTGGTGCGCGGGAAGATCAGCCGCGGGAGTCGAGACATTCCCCGCGAAATGGCCGCCTCACCCCATAATTGCCCGGCAACCCCACCCATGGCGGACCAGGCTTCCCTTCTAAAACACTACGTCACTCTCCAACACGAACTTTTTTGGGCATTTCGCACGGATTTCGGCGAAACCTTGAACGCTCCAAGCGTCTGCACGGCACTAATAATAAGGCTGCAACCCATCCACACGACGTGTCGGCAGCCAAGAGGAGGGATAGCAGGGGCGATGGCGGTTGCAAGAGCCCAGTAGTCGCGACGGAGGCACTACGAGAAGGCCAAGCGGGGCCTGCCACGCCGCGGTCCTGGCTGTAGCAGGGCGGTCTGGCAGCCAGCCGGGTCGTTGGATTCCATGGGCGTGACACCTGCTGGGATTATCCGAAGGTTTGCAGGCCGCGTCCCAGTGCATCGCGAGGTGCCGTCATGCGTTTGACGCTTCGTTACTTGCTGGCGTATTTGCACGGGCTAGACCTTTCTCCAGAAGACGCTCAAGAGATCGAGCGGCGGATCCAGGAGAGCGAACGAGCCCGGAAACTGGTGTCTCGGATTCGCGACGTGGTTCGGCGCCTGCGTTTGGGCGCACCCAGCGTGTTGGACCGCGGGCAATGGCTGGATCCGAACACGGTGGCCGAGTATCTCGACCATCGCTTGCCGGACGCCCAGGTGCCGGACTTCGAGAAAGTATGCTTGGAGTCGGACGTCCAGTTGGCCGAGGTGGCCTCATGCCACGAGATATTGTCCCGCGTCCTCCGCGAGCCGGCCGAGGTGGACCCGGTGAGCCGGCAGCGGATGTACCACTTGGCCGAGGCGTTGAATCAGCCGGCTATTCCGGCTGCCGGGGCGGAGACGGCTGGAGAAGCCAGGCCCTCGGAGGGGGCGGTAGTGTCGGGGCTGCCTGCGGCGGCTTCGACGGGGCGCTGGCGGGTACCGGAATATTTGCGTCGGGGGGCCGGCCGGCCTTGGTGGCGGACGGTAGCTGGTCTGGGCCTGGCGGCTGCGGTGCTCGTGGTGGTGTTGGTGTTGACGGGCCAGATGCGTCCGCTGGAGCTGGCCAGGCGGTGGTGGGGCGCGGGGGCTTCGACCTCCTCGGTGGGTGGGGAAGCGCCGCCGCCCGCAGCGGAGATCCCACCTGTACCGGCTGGACCCGCCGGGCCGGCGGACGAAGAGTCCGCTGCGCCGAAACCCGCAAGTGGCCCCCAGGTTGCGCAGCCCGGCGAGCCGAAGGTTCCTGTTTCGGCCAGGCCGTCAGAGCCGAGCAAGGCTGCGCCTGGCGCCGAAGCGGGGAAGTCGCCCCCTGGCGAGGCGGTGGCTACCGACCATCTTCCCGCCGCGAAGGGGCCGGGCAAGATACCGGCTGCACCGCCGGCCGAGGGCGCAGCCACCAAGCCCGAGCAGCCCGCGTCCGCGCCCCTCAAGGACGCACTGGCGCATCCGCCCACCGTGTTGGAGCCCCAGCCCCGTTTGGCTCCTGCCGACGGCGCGGCACCCTCGGCGGCTCCCCGGCCAGGCGTGGATGTTGTTCCCGCCGAGCGCGTCGGCATGTTGACCACGGCCCGAGAGATCCTCTTGCGGCAGAACCTTGCCACCGGCTCTTGGCTGCGCGTGGCCGAACAGGGGCAAATCACCTCGCAAGACCTCGTGGTGTCGTTGCCATTGTCGCGGCCAGTGGTCCAAATGCCGGTCGCCAATATCGAGGTGCGGTTCGTCGATGCGGCGTCGGTGCGGTTCTTGCCTTCGGGAACTGCGGGTGTCCCGGGATTCCGTGTCGAGTTCGGCCGGCTGGTGCTCCGCCCCTTGGGCAAGGGGCCTGCCCGGCTGTGGCTGGAGATGGGCGAGCACCGGGGGATGCTGGTTTTCGGTGATGCCGACTCGACGCTGGCCATCGACGTAGCCCGCACCCCCAACCCCGGCGCCGATCCAGAGACCCAGCCCGGTCCCGTCCTGGCCGACTTGTACGCCACCAGCGGCAAGGTGGTTTGGCAAGAAGCGGGTTCGGCCAGGCCGGTGCCGCTGACCGCCCCCGTGCGCGCTACGTTGGGAGACAAGTCGCTGGAGACGGTGGGGCTGCAGCAGTTTCCGCGGTGGGCGTTCGAGACATCGCTGGATGTCCTGGAGCAGCAGGCGGCCGCGGTGATGGAACGCACCGTGACGCTCGATCGGCCGGCCTCGCTTAGCCTCCGCGAACTGGCCGAACACCGCCGGCGCGAGATCCGGCTGGTGGCCCTGCGGAGCCTGGCGGTTCTCGACGATTTCGGTCCCCTGGTGGACGCCCTGAACAATCCCGACGAGCGGTTGCAGTGGGACGAGTACGTGGAGGTCCTTCGGGCGGCGGTGGCTCGCGGGCCAAAGTCGGCTGCCATTGCCCGCAGCCTGCTCGAAGACCTCTATGGCGACCAGGGCACCGGCCTGTACGAGATGGTGTGGAAGTACCAGGCCGACACACTCACCCCCGCCGATGCACGCCAATTGGTCCAGTCCCTGGACCACGAGGTCCTCGTTTTTAGGGTCCTGGCGTTCTGGAACCTTCGTACGATGACCGGGTTGCAGTTCCGGTATCGGCCCGAGGACCCCGCGCAGAAGCGACAGCCGGCCATCGCCCGGTGGCGCGAACGCCTCAGCGCTAGTCCCACCTTACGGCCGCGGTCTGAGGAAGACGAAAAGGCCCGGCCTGGCGAGCCGACCAAAACGGCACCCCCCGAAAAGGCTGTTTTGCCCGGCCTACCTCCCTAGGCTGCACCCCAGGCGGCTGGGATGGGCAAGTGACTGGCCGCGGCGGCGGGCCGGCTGAAGCTGGGACCCTCCGCCAAATCCCGCAGTGCCGGCTAGAGCGGGAACTACAGGCGGGGCCACGGGCGGCAGGCGCGATTTGAAGCGGTTTGGAAGTTCCTCCCGCCGCCACTCATCCTGGCCGGCGGCGGTGGCACGCGCCGATCTGCCGCCGCAACCGGGCTTTACGGCAGACTACCGGCAGGTCCCCGGCGTTTGGCACGCAGTGTGCACCCAGCGCAGGCCTGTGGTGGGGACGCGGGGCCACGGGAGCTGACCGACAGAACCCCGGCCAGGTCCTGCTCACGGCATGTTTCGGGCGCCGTCCCATGCCCCGAAAGTTTCCCGGTCGCGCTTAAGCAACCCCCAAGGCGAAAGGAGTCTGCCATGCTGGTCCTGGCTCGGAAGGCGAACGAGGCCATTCAAATCGGTGCAAACATCACGATTACAGTGCTTCGGGTTAAAGGGAAGACGGTCAAGCTGGGGATCGAAGCGCCGGGGAGCGTGGCGGTGGTGCGGGCGGAGCTGCTTTTGCGTTGCGACGCGCCGGCAGCAGCAAGCGGGGCTTTGCCGGCGCCTTCCGATCGCACACAGGCCGAGGCGGCCGAAAGCCCCACTCGGAAAGCGCCAGGGGCACTGGATGCGACCTGCTCGGCGTTGGCCTGGCCTGGCCAAAACAACCACCGTATTGTGCCCCGCGGTGCGCATCACCTGGGGTGCACGAGGCGACTTGCGGGCCTTGAAAGGCAAGCGGAACTGTCAGTTGCACAATCCCCCCGCTGCTGGTAACCCGGAGGTGTGGCGGTCGTGCAGAGCACGCACTCTGCTCATCGCACTGCCTCGACGCCGCGGCCCACAAACCAGGACCCATCAGTTGCCGCGTCCACCTGTTGGCGTACGGCCTGGAACTCGTGCTCCCGGACGCGGAATGCCTCGACCACGGCCGGGTCGAAGTGCGTGCCGGCTCCGGCCTCGATGATGGAACTGGTGGTGTCCGGGGCGAAAGCATCCTTGTACACCCGACGGGACGAGAGGGCGTCGTACACGTCGGCCAGGGCAACGATCCGAGCCGAGAGGGGGATCTGCTGGCCTGCCAGCCCGTCGGGATAGCCCGATCCGTCGAACCGCTCGTGATGGTGGCGGGCGATCTCGATGGCCATCTTCAGGTACCTGCCGCAGCCGCCCGATTTCTGGGCGGCCTCCTCGAGGGTCTCGGCCCCGATGATCGCGTGCCGCTTCATGACTTCGAACTCTTCGGCGGTCAGCCGGCCGGGCTTCAGGAGAATGGCGTCCGGAATGCCCACCTTGCCGATGTCGTGCAGCGGGCTGGAACGGTAGATGTCTTCGACGAACTGTTGGTCGACGATATGGGTGTAGGGGCCTTCCTGGCGGAGTTGGTCCGCCAGGATCCGCGAATAACATTGGATCCGCTCCAGGTGGGCACCGGTTTCGGGATCGCGGGACTCGGCCAGCTTGGCGAGGGCGAAAATGGTGAGGTCCCGCATGGCCACGACTTCCCGCGTGCGCTCGTCCACCAGGCGCTCCAGTTCGCTGTTGAACTCCCGCAGGCGGGCGTCCGATTCCCATAAGCGGGCCAGGGCGTTGCGCAACCGGAACTGCACGCGGACGCGGGCCAGAAACTCGTCGTGGTTGAAGGGTTTGACAACATAATCGTCGGCCCCCGCCTCGAAACCCTCCAACCGTTCCGTGGCCGATGCCTTGCCGCTGACCAGCATCACCTGTGTGAACTCCCCCACCGGGCTGGTCTTGATCCGCCGGCACACCTCGTAACCGCTTAGTCCGGGCATCATCACGTCCAAGAGGACCACATTCGGGGCGAACTGCGGGAGTTTGGCCAGGCACTCCTGGCCGTCAGCCGCCTCGTCCAGCTCGAAGCGATCGGCAAGCAGGGTGCGCAGGATTTCGCGGTTGATCTCCGAGTCGTCGACAATCAGAATCCTTCCTTCGGCCATCGATTACCTCATCGAATTCAGGGGAGAGGCAGCCGGCTCGGCGACTGCCGGGGGCGGATTTTCCGGGGCCGGCTGCGTAAGGGGGATTTCGAAGCAGAACACGCTGCCCCCTCCGGGGCGGTTGGATACCCAGATGCGTCCCCGGTGCGCGGTGATGATTTGCCGGCAGATAGCCAGCCCCAGGCCTGTGCCGCCTGCCCCGGAGCGCGTCTTGCTCGACTGGATGAACTTATCGAAGATGGCCTCGTGCTCCGAGTCGGGGACGCCGATGCCCCGGTCACACACACGGACCTCCACCTGCTCGCCGTGGGACACGATTTCCATCTCGACGGCGCTATCGGGCGGCGAGAACTTGATGGCATTGCTGAGGAGGTTGCGGATGACCTGGGCCAGCTTGGCTTCGTCGGCCACCACCCGGACCGATGTCTCGGCCGGAGGCAGCACCAGGCGGATCTGCTTCTGGGAAGCCAGGGCGCTGATTTCGTCGGCCACAGCCAATAGGACCATGCGAAGGTCCACCGGGCCGAAGTCGTAGGTGGCCCGGCCGGATTCGAGCTTGGCCAGATCGAGCAGGTCGTTGATCAATGCCAACAGGGCCTGGCCGCTCCGCTCGATCTTGGCGAAGTATTGCTGAAGTTCTTCGCAGCCGGCTGCCTGCGATTTTTTCATGCCAAAGGCCGCGAAGCTCAAGATGCCATGCAAGGGCGTGCGGAGTTCGTGGGAGACATTGGCCAAAAACTGGGTTTTGGCCTGGTTGGCGGCCTCGGCCGCCCGATAGACCTCCTCCAGCGCGAGCCGATGGGCCTGCTCTTCCAGGCGTTCCTGATGTTCGTCGACGATCTGGCTGATGATGCTCGTGTGCTCCGCCCGGAGGGTTTCCAGTTCCGTGCGCAGGTGACGGTTCTGGGTTTCCAGACGCAGGCATCGCGTCGCCGCCCGGAGGGCCAGGCGGCCGACCCTGCCTGCGGTCTGGAGAGCTGGCAACAGTTCCGCCAGCCTCCGGGCCACATCGGGCGTAGCCCGGACCAGACCGGCCAGCACTCCCCGTTCCTCTCCCTGCCCGAAGGCCACCACAAATGGGGTCTGCGAGGGGAGTTCGGCCAGCGGCGGCAACACGCGCAGGGGGGCCGCGCCCGGGTCCAAATCCACGGCACATTGGAACAGGCCCGCCGTCGCCAGGTCGATGGAGGTATCCAAAGCATCCACGGCCAGCGGCGTGCCATCGGCCTCGGCCAGCACCAACAGCGACGGCCGCAGCTCGCGCAACAACGGCCGGATCGCCCGCAGGACTCCTGTCTCGTCCCGGGGCTCTTCTGCTCCAAACAGCGCCGTCAGCGCTTGATCCAGTTCGCTGGTCATGACGCCCCGCCGTCCTCGAATAGGGCACTGTTTTGCCGAATCTCTTCGTCCAGGTCGCTGGCCAGCACGGTTAAGTCTTGGCGCCCGATGCCCAGGTCGCGAATGACTTCCGGCGAAACCTTCACCAGATTCACCCCCACCGACGACATCCCCTTGCACGAGCAGATTAGATTGGCCAGCTCGACGCATTGCACGCTGGATCGATACTCCTCGTCGGCCTCGATCGACCGATGATGGTGGCGAATGGCATTTCGCACCAACTCGGGGAACCCCCAGTTTTCGGCCACGTGAAAGCCCAAAAGCGTGTGGTCGAACCCCAGGCGCGAGCGTTCCGCCTCGCAAAGCGTCTTGCCTGGCTCAAGCGCCTGGATGGCCGCCGAAAACTGGGGATGCATGTACTGGTCCTCCAGAATGATCCCCAAATCGTGCAGCAAGCCGGCCAGGAAGATGTCCTCGAAGTTGGCCCGTTTCAGCCGCAGGGCAATCAGCCGGCCGCAAATCCCCACCGCCACCAGGTGCCGCCATAGGTTCAAACGCCGGTAGGGCCCGATGGTGTTTTCCTGTTTGAACAGGCGGCTGACCCCGGCCGTCATCGCCAGGTTCCGAATGTGCTTCAACCCCAAGTACGTAATAGCCTGTTGGAGGTTGGTCACCTTGGTCCGCAGGGCATAGGCCGAGGAGTTGACGCTCCGCAACACACGCGCGCTCAACGCCGCATCGAGTTCCATGACCGCCTTGAGGTCGGCCGCGGTAGCCTCGGGATTATCGGCCACACGCATGACCTCCAGGGCCACCTGCGGCAAGGTGGACAATTCCTGGATCCGCCGCGCAAGCTCCACTACGTTCGGCGTTCGAAGGTCGGCGGCAGTACTCATGGAAGCCCCTGAGGTGTAACAAACGGATGTGTTGGTTCCCCGACGCCGGAGACCATGCGCCCCGGCGCCCAAATATACGGTTCCCACAAGTGCCGAAGGTTGTCGGCCTGCCGATACCCCAAAAAAACCTGCCACCCGGTGGGAGGGACACCCTCGCACGTTCGGCAAATTCCTTGCAACCCGCCAGCAGGGTGCGTGCTCTGCCCGCGCGCCAGACCCTTTTGTGCGCGTTGTAGGCTGGGTGCTCCGCCCGCACACGACGCAACCGTTACGGGGTCGCAAGCAACCACCCTGCGCCGCAGGGTGCGTGTTTTGCACGCCCGCGACACGGCCGTTGCTACGCGCTGTAGCCAGGCCGGCTTACCGAAACGCGGGGTTTTGCTAGGGACCTTTCGGCCTGCATCCTCAATCGCGTAGGCTATGTCCTCCACCTGGTTCGTCTCCGGTTGTGCCGCATCTTGACTGTATCGGCAGGCCGGCGTATAAGGGGGGGCGTGTTTGCCTTTCGGTCGGTTTGGTGGCCAGGAGCTTCTCGCATGGACAGCCTCATTCCCGTCATCGTCGTGGTCGTGGTTGGTTTGTTGGTGGCGCTGGTGGTTGTAGGGATCTATAACCGCCTGGTAACCCTGCGGAACCGGTATCGCAACGCCTTTTCGCAGATCGAGGTGCAGTTGAAGCGGCGCTACGACCTCATTCCCAATCTGGTCGAGGTGTGCAAGGGCTACCTGGCCCACGAGCAGAACACGCTGGAAGCGGTGACCCAGGCCCGCAACATGGCAGCGGCGGCCAGCGCCCAGGCGGCGGCCAAACCGGGGGAGCCGGCTGCCATGACCGCATTGGCCGGTGCCGAAGGCGCGCTGGCCGGCGCCCTGGGCCGGCTGTTCGCCGTGGTCGAAGCGTACCCAGACCTGAAGGCCAATCAGAACATGCTGGCCCTGCAGGAAGAACTGACCTCGACCGAAAACAAGATCGCTTTTGCCCGCCAGGCGTACAACGACGCGGTGCTGGCCTACAACAACCAGCGCGAGACCTTTCCAGGCGCGCTGGTGGCCCCGATGTTCGGATTCGACGAAGCCCAGTTGTTCGAGATCCAACAGCCCAGCGAGCGCGAAGCGCCGAAGGTGTCGTTCAGCTAGAAACTGTCTGGGCGCGGGGGGCTGCACCCACAGGGGATGCGCGAAATAGCATGGTTGGGAGCAAGCACCCTCCTTGGCGAGCCTTGCGGCGCAAGCCCCCGGTGGAAGCTGCTGCACATCGCGTGAGCGGCTTCAGCGCCGGCTGACGCGGGTGGCCCCGATGCATTCCGTTGGCGGTTGCGAGCAACCCCCCTGCGCAAGAAGGCTGGGTCCCCCGGGGCGCGCGCGGCTCCTTGGGCAAGCAAAACTGCAATGAGCACCATGGATTTCTTCCAGCATCAGGACGCGGCGCGGCGGCGCACAGCGTGGTTGGTGTTGTTGTTTGCGCTGGCGGTGGTTGCCATCGTGCTGGCGGTGTACGCCGTCGTGGCAGCCTTGCTGGGGCGGGTTTGGGACCCGGCTGTTTTTGCCGCGGTCGGCGGGGCAACGGTTACGGTCATCGCCACCGGCAGCCTGTATCGCATCGCACAGTTGCGAGCCGGGGGAGAAACCGTGGCGCTGGAGCTGGGCGGCCGCCGCGTGGACCCCCGCACCTCCGACCTGGCCGAACGGCGCCTGTTGAACGTGGTCGAGGAAATGGCCCTGGCCTCGGGAACCCCGGTGCCGCCGGTCTATGTCCTTGATGGCGAGGCGGGAATCAATGCATTCGCGGCCGGCCACGATCCGGCAAGCGCGGTGATTGGCGTGTCGCGCGGTTCGCTGGTGTATCTCACCCGCGATGAACTCCAGGGAGTGGTGGCGCACGAGTTCAGCCACATCCTCAACGGCGACATGCGATTGAACCTGCGACTGGTGGGCGTGCTGCACGGGATTCTGCTGTTGGCAATCATCGGGTATTACCTGTTGCGGGCAGCGGGCCGATCGGCGGCCCGGGCAAGCCGCAAAGGGGGTGGGGCCGCGGCAATGGTCCTTTTGGGGTTGGCCCTATTGGTCATTGGGTACTTGGGGGTCTTCTTTGCCAGGCTGATCCGGTGTGCCGTATCGCGGCAGCGGGAGTATCTGGCGGACGCTTCGGCGGTGCTGTTCACGCGCTATCCCGACGGAATCGCCGGGGCGCTGAAGAAGATTGGCGGGCTGGAAGAGCAGTCCCGCATTGGCGACCCCCATGCCGAGGAATTGAGCCATCTGTTCTTCGCCGATGCATTTGCCGGGGCGCTGGGAAACTGGCTGGCGACGCATCCGCCGCTGGCCGAACGCATCCGGCGCATCGATCCCCGCTTCGACGGCGTATTTCCCCGCACCGTGCCGGTGGTCGAGGAGGGCCTGGCCGCGGCTGCGGCGCCGGCGGCGCCGCTTCGCCCCCCGCGGATTGCCGCGCTGCCAGAACGTGTGACCGCCCAGATCGGGACCATCGCTCCCGAACATTTGGCGTACACGGCGGCCCTATTGGAGCAGGTGCCGCAAGTCCTGGCGGATGCCACGGGCGACCCGCACAGTGCGCAGGCGGTGGTTTACACGCTGCTCGTTGATGGCCGGCCGGCAATCCGCCAGCGGCAATTGGAATCGCTGCGGGACGCGACCGACGATTTCACCTACCGCCTTACCTGCCAGTGGCTGGCCCTGGCCGATACTTTGCCCGAAGAAGCCCGTTTGCCGCTCGCCGAGCGGGCCATCGCGGCGCTCAAGCAGCTCTCGGCAGGGCAATATGCCGAGTTCCGCCGGGCAGTCGAGGCCCTGGTGCGGGCCGATGGCCGACTGGATTTGTTCGAGTACACGCTCCAATTGCTGGTGCTCCGGGCGCTGGATGGGCACTTTGGGCTGGCAAAGCCGCGCCGGCCGCAATATTACGGTCTGGGCGGATTGGTGGAGCCGTTGGCTACGGTGCTTTCGACCCTGGCCTATGCGGGGCAGCGAGCCCCCGAGCAAGCCCAGCAGGCCTTCGAGCTGGCAGCGGCACGAAGTGGCCACCCGATGGCGCTACGCCGGAAAGAGCAGTGCACGTTGGGCGATTTCGATCGCGCGCTGGCGCAACTCGGCCTGGCGGCACCCAAGATCAAGCGGCAGATCGTGGCCGCCTGTGTGGCCTGCGCGGCGGCCGACGGCACCGTCACACGCCGCGAAGGAGAGCTGTTGCGCGCGGTGGGCGCCATGCTCGATTGCCCCATGCCGCCGCTGGTGTGATGCCGCCGGAAGCCTCGGCGCTCGCCTGCACCGCAAGGTTTTTACACATCACGCCGCAAGCGGCCGGCGGCTCGAACAGTGCGGCCTAAGCCCGCCTCAGTGTTCCTGGCCGGCCAGGTAGCGTTCGGCATCAATGGCCGCCATGCACCCCGACGCCGCTGCGGTGACTGCCTGGCGGTAATAGTCGTCGGCCACGTCGCCGGCCGCAAACACCCCTTCCACGCTGGTCCATGTGCGGAAGGGGACGGTCCAGCGGATGTATTGCTTGGGTGTCAGCTCCAATTGGCCTTTCAAGAAGGCGGTGTTGGGCGTATGGCCGATGCCCAGGAACATCCCCGCCGCCTCGACCACCATTTCCGGCTCGCCCACCGTGCTGGCCAGACGCACGCCGGTTACCCCGGATTCGTCGGTGCCCAGCACTTCGGCCACGACGCGGTTCCAAAGGATCTGGATTTTGGGGTGTTCCAGGGCGCGGCGGGCCATGATCTTCGAGGCGCGCAGTTGGTCCCGCCGATGCACCATGTACACGATGCTGGCAAACTTGGTCAGATAGTGGGCTTCTTCCACGGCCGAATCGCCCCCTCCCACGACCACCAGCGGCTTGTTGCGGAACCGCGGCAACGCGCCGTCGCAGACCGCGCAGGCACTGACCCCGCGGTTCTTGAAGCGCTCTTCCGAAGGCAAGCCCAGGTAATTGGCGCGGGCGCCGGTGGCCACGATCACCGCCCGCGCTTCGTATGCCTTGCCGTCGGATGCCACCAGGCGGAACGGGCGCACAGTGAAATCGACCTCCACGATGTCCTCGGTAATGACCCGCGTACCGAAGTTGACCGCCTGCTGGCGCATGAGTTCCATCAGTTCCGGCCCGGCGATGCCGTGCCCGCTATGCGGCGGCATCATCGCCCGGCGCGGGGCCGCAATGGCGCTATCGAGATACGCCTGAAGGTCGCCGTGCGGAAAGCCGGGGTAGTTCTCCACTTCGGTCGTGAGATTCAACTGGCCCAAGGGGAGCGTGCCGGCAATGCGATTGGCTTCAGTCACCGCCCCCTCGAACACCAAGGGGTTCAGCGCCGCACGCGCCGAGTAGATGGCGGCTGTCCAGGCCGCCGGCCCGCTACCAATGATAATCACGTTCTCGGCCATTTGAGCTCCTTAGCTTTTCGACTTTCAGGTGTAACCGTGCTCCCCGGTCGCGCCGTCGGGCTGGTCCACCGGGCCATTGCGGGGTCGGGTCGGGGCACCCCGGTGCGGCTACTACCAACCCCACCGGGCCATTGCGGAATCGGGGCCCACGCGGGACACCACCCGGGCCCTTTCGGACCCGGCTCAAGGCCCGCCTCATGGCCTGGCTCATGGCCCGCCTCACCGCCAGGCTCACGGCCCGCCTCACCGCCCGGCTCACGGCCTGGCTCATGGCCCGCCTCACGGCCGCCTCACGGCCTGGCTCAACGCCCGACTCATGGCCCGGCTCATGGCCGGCTACCGTCCCAGCCGCTCGATCGCCTCGGCAATGGCCGCCCGACGGGCATATATCGGCGCCGGGTCGGTGGTGAAGGTGGTCATATCGCGGGTGATTTCCGGCGGCACCTCCAACAGGGCTTCGATCCGTTTGACTTCTTCGGCCGGCAGGCGATCGCGCTGCGACTCCAGTCGCTGGCGGAGCAGCCACAGGAACTCGTAATCCTCGACCCCCTCGCGCAGCATTTCCCAGCGGATGCTGGAGACCGGCGGCTCGATCACCGGCTGGTGGCCGGAGAGGCCCGGCACGGCTGCGGCCTCGGGCGGATAAATGAACCGCCCATCCCCGTTGCCCCAATACGCCCGCGTCCCTGCCGGGGTGCCGTAGCCGCTCACGTAGCTCATCGGGTCTTCGTAGGGATTCTGCGGCTTGTCGGGATAGGCGGCGCTGGAGGTCCAGTAGTTCGTGGCCCAGACGAGCGTGCCGGCGATCTTCCGCTGCCACGTCTGCCAGTGCCACACGCGCAGCTCGGTGGCCGGGTGGTCGATAAACAGCGTGCAATACGGGGCCTTGGGGCCGGTGCACACGTACCACCAGAACCGCTCGCCCACCTGGCGGCGCTTCTCGGCGGCTGCGTGGTCGTAATTGAAACTCACGGGGCACCAGATGTCTACGGCGCCGAAGAGCGCCTCGACCGGCTCCTCGGTCAACATCCGGCGGATGCCGGGGGCAAACCGCTTCAATCGCTCCATCCCGGCCCGCACAAAGGCGTAGTCCTTGGGGTCGGGTTCGTCGAACCAGTACACATAGGCCATCTCCAGCCAGCCCTTCTGGCGCAAATGCGCTTCGAGCTGGCGCACCTGGCTGGCCAGCAGCGCCTGGTACTGGGGCGTGTTTTCGCCGAACGGGCCAATCCGCGGCTCGTGCCGGGCGTGGAACGTGCCGCCCCCCATCCCCTGGATGGGCAGGCGGAAGGTGTTGAAATGGTATTTGGCGATGGCCTCGGCCATGGCTTGATCGAACCGGCTGAAGTCAATCTCGGCCCGGGGGTGCGGCCCCTCGGTGATGAACCGCACCTGGAAACGATCGAGCGGCACGGGGTCGTAAGGGCTGATGCGGTGTTCGGCAAAGCTTTGGAAATACAGGTCCACCAACTGGCGCCGGTCGGCTTCGGTGCGGGCACCGTGGTAACGGAAAACGGCACCCGCATCAAATCCGAAGGCGGTCTCCAGATGGTTCCTTTCGGGCAGGGCGAAGTCCCAAACGTGAAGCACCACGGGGACCGATTCGGACCACCCGTCGGCCGCCAGGCGGATCGAGCCGCGGTACTGGCCGGGCCGGGCATCTTTCGGCACGTAGACCAGCACCCACAACGGCTGGTTCATCTCGGCAGGCAGGTCTAGAGGCTTGTCGTTGCGCAAGGGCGGCAGGGCATCGGGCCACCAGTCCCGCACGCCGGTGGCATCCGTCGGGTGATCGACCCAGTGGTAGTACACGCGCCACACGCGGACGTTGCTGGCCGGGATGACCGCCGCGCTGGGGCCCACCAGCGGGCTGGGCGTAGCGGTCAATCCCCGCAGCGGCTGCGTCGGCCGGACGACAATCTGCACCGCCTCGTAATCGTGGCGGGCGGCCGACAGCCGCGCCGCAGGGCCCTCGGCGGTGGGCAGAGCGCGCCGTCGCGGCACCTTGCGCGTTGCCTCGCACCACCACACCGCCGCCTTGCCCGAAATCCCCGCGATCCGCTGGCCGTAATCGGTCCGGTAATAGTCCGGTACCTCGATTGGCATCGCGGTGGCAAGCGTTCCTTTGCCCTGCACCGTCAATCGCAGGGCCAGCCGATGCGTGCCCGGCTGCGGTGTGGCTAGCTCCAGGCTGAAGGTATGCGACCGTCCGGGATACAATACGGCCTCGGCCGGGTCGAATGGGTCGGTGCCCCCATCGGGCCGAGAAAGTGTGGCATTTAGGATGACAAACCGATTCCCGGCATCGGGGTTCTTCACCTTCAAAGACAGTTCCCCTCTGCCCGAGGCCAGCCCGTCGTCCAGCGTCATGCTCTCGACCATGGGGGCCACGGGGCCAGGGGGCAGGTCGGCGAACCAGGTTCGGCCGACACCCGCGGGTGGCTCGCCCGCAAGCGGCGCCTCCAGGCGCAACTCGTTGACCTGGAAGCCCGCCCTCGCCGCTTCCGGCCGGAGGCGCACGAACAACCTCTCGGCCGGAAAAAGGCCTGCGGGCAAGGCGCCTCGGGCGGTTCCCACCCCCGATTGCCGCGCCACCAGGTACCACTGGCGTTCATCCCGGCTGGCCTCCAGCACGCACGCGCCTGCCGTATGGTGATTGACGCGGAACGATACCTCGCCGCTTTGGAAGGGATAGCCGGGCAGCTCGAAACGATACACGACCTCGTCGGTCCCCGAGAATCGCCAGCGGTCGCTATTGAAGTCGGCCGAAGCACGGGCCAGCACCCGGTGGTAGTTGCCGCCCGCATGGCCGAAGGTCGCGTGAAAGGTGTATTGCTTGCCCCGGATCGCTTCTCCCTCGCCCAAAAGCAGCTTGCCCACGGGCCGGAAGACCGGCAGGACGGGGACCAGGCTGGCGGCGTCGAACTGCACCGTACCGCGGGCCTGCCATTGGCCCAGGCGAATGGTGGCGTGGGAGCGGCCGTCGGGCACGCGAAAGACATGGCCATAGCCCTGCCAGGCCTCTGCCAGTCTCGGGTAATCGCGGTTGGCAAAATCGGGACCCGAGATGACCGAGCCGGTGCCCGCCACCTGTCGGCCACGGAACGAAAAGCGGTAGAGGCCGCCGGAGGTGACCGGCACCTCGCACTGCCACTGGTTCGACCCCTGGCCGGTGCCGGTCACCTCGAGGACCTCGCGGTCGAGCCACCGGCCTTGGCCGGCCGAGAGCCTCCAGCCCTCCGGTCGGTCGCCTCCCTGGCGGAAGTCAGGATTGGGCAGGAGATTGCCTTCGGCCGCCGCCAGCGGCCCCAGCCACGCCAACAGAATGGTCACAAGGCCCAGGTGCCAAACGAGCTTCACGTGTGGGTCTCCTTGGCAAAATTGGTGTGGAACCCGCGCAGCGGCCGGGCTGCGCTCGCACAGCCGGCACATCGGGTTTGCGCCGGCGGGCGGCGGCGACCAGGCCCCGGCCCGCCACGATAGCCGCGCCGCCAAGCCCGATGGTGGTGCCGGCCGGCTACGAGGGCGCCGCCAGGACACTCCCAAAGGGCCGGCGCGCGGCAAGCCACCCCAGCCTTGCCGATGGCCGCGCCTCGCTGCCTGCCCCAGCAGGTTTGCGCCAAGCGCCGTACGAAGACAGGCTACTGGGCGGGCGGGTATTCGATGATCTCGATATCCTTGAACATCACGTGCATCTCGCAGCCCGAATGCATTTGGAGGGCGAAATGCCCTTCGCGCCGTCCTTTATCCCCGCGGATCTCGGCGCTCTTGATGCCATTGACCGTTACCGTGATGTCGCCCCCGCGGGCCTCGATGACCATCTCGTTCCACTGGTCGTCGCGGGTGTACGATTTCTCCGCCTCGTCGGTCGGCTTGACGATCCAGCCCCGGCCGTAGCTCTCGTAAATGCCCCCCACGCCGCTTTTGGTGCGCCCCACCTGCACCTGGAGGCCGTGGGCCTGGTCCGGTTCTTTGAAGATCGTGCGGATGTAGAAGCCGCTGTCGCCCGAGAGGCACTTGAACTTGAAACGAACCTTGAAATCACGGAAAGTGCGGTCGCTGAACAACAGTCCATAGCGTTTCTCGTTGTGCGCCCGACCCACAAAGGCCCCCTCTTCAACCGTCCACGTGCCGGCACCCACCTTGTGCCAGCCGGCCAGGGTCTTGCCGTCCA
>FWPU01002502.1_pt1 | contig 35847 bp, 38 predicted proteins | sample 2228361 | NCBI WGS metagenome assembly FWPU01 (sample SAMEA103939777, study PRJEB20133) | metagenome
CCCCACGGAGTTGCCGCCTTGACCGCGCCCGGTGCCCGGCGTCATACCGTCGCAATGCGCGGGCGCACTGAGCGAAGGCCGTACCGCTCCCGGCGGTGTCAGCGGCTGAGAGGGGATGGCACGGATTGGTGGCTTCGGACCGGCGGCCCGCGTAAGCAGGCTTCGTGAGCGCACTTCTCGACATCGTTGAACGACGTCCGGGCGCCGTCTTCGCGGCGCTGCTTTTGCTGCACGCAGTGGTCTGGACCGCGCTCCCCGCGACGCTCTACCTCAATTTGCCGCTCGATCTGATCGAGGCGCGCGTCTACGGTCGTGAGTGGCAACTCGGTTACGACAAGCTTCCACCGCTGCCCTGGTGGATGGTCGAGATCACTTACCGGATCTTCGGCCGCGATCTGTTCTACTACCTGCTTGCGCAGGCGGTGATTGTCGTCACCTTCGTGTTGATTTGGCAAACGGCGCGGCCGCTGGTCGGCTCGCTCGGCGCACTGGTGGCCCTGCTGATCCTCGACGGCCAACACTACTTCCACTACACGGCGCAAAAATTCAATCATGATGTGATTCAATTACCGTTCTGGGCGCTGGCGGGATTTTCATTTCACGCAGCGTTGCGGCGGGGCCGGACGCTTGACTGGGTGCTTCTCGGGCTGTCGGTCGGATTTGCCCTCTGGGCCAAGTACTTTGTGGTCGCGCTGGCGATTCCGTTGGCGCTGTTCATGCTGTTGAATCCGAGCTCGCGCCGGCATTTTGCGACCCCCGGGCCCTACGTGGCGCTTGTCGTCGCGCTGCTGGTGGCGGGGCCCCACCTTATTTGGCTCGTTCAGAACGAATTTCTGCCGCTCAAATATGCCGAAGCGCGTGCTGCGCCGCCGCGTCATCTGTTTGATCATCTGCTCAATCCTTTGGCCTTCGTGGCGGGCCAATTGTATTTCCTGCTCCCCACGCTCGCGATTGCGGCGCCGCTGTTTCGGGATATGCGGCACTCTCCGCCCACGACGGTTGATCAGGATGACTGGCGCATCGTCACGCTGCTGGCGTTTGGTCCGGCCGCAACGGTGTTCGTGCTGTCGTTGCTCACGGGCCGCAGCACAATCACCATGTGGGGCTATCCGCTGTGGCCGTTTCTTGGCCTTTGGATCGTGGCTCTCGTGAAAAGCATCCGGCGCGACCGGCTTGCCGCGGTCGTGACCATCTGGGGTATCGTTTTTTCCACCTTTGTTCTGGCGTTCATCGTCAACTACAGCGTGCTGCCAGACTATGACAAACGGCTGCGTGCCGTACATTTTCCCGGCCGGCAGCTTGCGGACGAAATATCGACGCGCTTTCGCCTTTTGACCGGTCGGCCGCTCAGCTACGTGGTGGCCAACATGTGGGTTGGCGGCAATATCGCCCACTACGCGCCCGATCATCCGCGTGTGCTGATCGACGGTAGCCCGGCGCGTGCGCCGTGGATCGATCTCGGCGACTTGCGCGCGCGCGGTGCCGTGGTGGTCTGGACGGACAGTGATCCGCGCGTTTTGCCGATCCGTTACCGCGCGGTTGCCGCCGACGCGGAGATCCAGGATCCGTTCACGCTGTCCTATCTTCGCGGCGGCGGCCGTGTCGTCGTCGCCTGGGCGGTGCTGCGGCCGCGTCCGGCGTTTGCCGCTGCCGAATGACGCAGCTGCCGAATGACGCAGCAAGGCTCACGCCCGCGCCGCGGTCTGCCGATCGGCGGCGATCGCGCCGTCCACCAGCTCAATGCGGCGGTCCATGCGCTCGGCAAAGCCAAGATGATGGGTGACCGCCACAACTGTCTTGCCGTGATCTTGGACAATGCGGCGGAGAAGGTCGAACACCTGCTCGCTCGATTTGGAGTCGAGCGATCCGGTGGGCTCGTCGGCAAGGATGACCGGCGGCTCGTTGGCGAGCGCCCGCGCCACCGCCACGCGCTGCCGCTGGCCCCCGGACAGTTGATCCGGCCGCTTGTCGAGATGGTCGGCAAGGCCGAGCGAGGCAAGCAGTTGCCGGGCACGCTCCCGCATCTCTTCTTCGGGCCGGCCGCCGAGTGCCCGCATGGGAAGCATCACGTTGTCGACAATCGAGAATTCCGGCAGCAAAAAATGGAATTGGAAGACGAATCCCAGGGTGGAAAGCCGGGTGTGCGCGCGTTCGTCTTCCGTCATGTCATGCGTCGCACGCCCCTGGATCAGCACTTCGCCGGAGGTCGGCAGGTCCAAAAGGCCGAGCAGATACAAAAGCGACGACTTGCCGGAGCCTGACGGTCCGGTGACGGCAATGAACTCGTTGCGCCCGATGCGCAGATTAATGTTGCGCACGAGCGTGGTTGGAACAATGCCCGGGAGGATGCGGGTGACGTCGCGCGCCTCGATGAGCGGCGCCGCCGCGAGCGTCGCGAGTCTCTCCTGCGATTGCGTGCTTGCGCTCATGTGGCGCCCCGGATGATGTCGACCGGATGCAGCCGCGCCGCCTTGCGCGCCGGGAGATATCCGGCCGCGACCGACGAAATCAGCGCCGCCATACCCGCTACCAGATAGTGCCAATACGCATAGGTCAGCGGCAGGCGCGTCATGTCCACGAATGGATTCCTGATCTCGACCGAACCAAGCGCAATGCAAAGCAGGTAACCGAGCACAAACCCGACTGCCGATCCGACGGCACCGATGATTATCGCTTCCACCACGAATATCCCGCGCACGGTCGCCTCCCGCAGGCCGAGCGATTTCATGATCGCGATGTCGCGCGCCTTCTCGTGCGTGATGGTGGAGATAATGTTGTAGGTGCCGAAGCTTGCCACCAGCAGAATCGCCCCCACCACGGTGTACATGATGATGTTGCGGATGAGGAACGTGCTCAAAAGATCCTCGTGCGCTTCCTGCCAAGACACCGATTTGTAACCGGTGTCGCTCTCGATCCGTTGTGCGATCTCCCGCGACACCATTGGGTCTCTCAGCCGAACCCGCAGTTCGTTGATCAGGCCGGTCTGCTGCGCGAGGATCTGACCGGTCTTTGCGAGCACATAGGCCGTACCCTCGTCCATCTGCCGCAGGCCCGAGTGGAAGAATCCGACCACCTGCGCGCTGATCCGCGCGCCTTCGCTGGTCTGAATGGTGATATTGGCGCCGATCCGCGCCCCGATCTTTTCCGCCAGCCGGTCGCCGAGCACGATGGCGTTCGTGGCGCGGAACAGCGCGGTGAGCGGCGCGCCGCGCATTTGCTTCGCCAGCTCCGACACCGCGGCTTCCCGGGCCGGATCGATGCCGATCACGCTCGTGCCCACGTCGCGATTGGCGTAGCGGATGATGCCCTGCACCTTTACTGACGGCGCCACATTGCCGGGCAGCCAGGCTTCCAGTGCCGCCATTGTCGCCAGCGGATTTTTGATCCCCCGCCGCCGCGCTTCCGGCGCCAACCCGTAAATCTGCACCGCCTCAAATATGCTCTCTGCCGGTTGTTTCGGCGGCACGCGTCGCTCGTCGCTTACGGTGATGTGCGGCAGCGTGTTGACCAGCCGATTGGTGAAATCGTCCTGCGAGCCCTGCATCAACGCCGCCATCATGATGGAGAAGCCGACGCCGGTGGCCACTCCCGCCACCGCAAATCCGGTCTGGCGCACTCGCGTGCGCACGTGCGTCCAGGCGATGTCGAGCACGAGGTTCATGGGCTCACCGGCTCGATGACGCGGACGCGGCTGCCATCCTTGAGGCCGGTTGGCGCCGGAGAAGCCACGCGGTCACCCTCGTTCAATCCGGAGAGGACCTCGATCTGGCGCGTGCCGCGAATGCCGATCTTGATCTCGCGCCGGCGCACGCGCGAGCCCTCGATCAGATATACGCTGTTGCCCTGCACGGCGTCGGCGGGGATCAGCAGCGCGTTCGGCTGCTCGCGCGTAATGACATTGGCCTCCACGCTCATGCCGGGCAAAAGTGGCGTGTCGTCCGGCAGCGCAATCTTGATGCGATAGGTTTTTGCGAGCACGTCGCCCATGGGAGTGATCTCGCGCACCCTGCCCTCCAGCCGCCGGTCGGGGAACGCGTCGGTGCGCAGCAGGGCGAGCTGGCCGACGCGGACGCGCGGAATATCCTCTTCGTTGACTTCGGCCACCACCTGCAGCGGCTTCGGCTCGCCGACACGGAAGATGACCTGACCGACCTCCACGATCTCACCCACCTGGCCGTCGCGGCGCAGCACGATGCCGTCAATCGGCGAGACGATGGCGTATTCGTTGATGCGCTCGGCCTGCACCGCGATCAGCGCCTGGATCTGTCGTAGGTCCATCGAGGCCCGCTCGAATGCCTGAATGGAGGCTGCCCCGCGCGAATGCAGTTCGGTGACGCGCTCAAGTTCCCGCTTGAGAAATTCCTCGCGCGCCCGCAATTCCTGCAATTGCGCCTGCGCTTCGCGGTCGTCGAGCCGCGCCAGCACTTCGCCCTTGGCGACCTCCCTGCCTTCGCAGTCACAGATCTCGACGATGCGGTCGCGGATCAGGCTCGCCACCTTGGCCCAGCGCACCGGCTCGACGCCGCCCGTGGCATAGACGATTTCCGCCGCGGTGCCGCGCTGCGCGGCAACCGCCAGGACATCCGGGCCGCGCGCGTAACGCCAGCCGAACAGCACGGCCAGCGCCGCAACACCGACAAAGAACCAGAACGTGCTGCGGTGGCTCAGGGCCCTCAAGGATTCGGTGCGCATCATGGTTAGCTATCGGACCCGGCGCCGCGCTCCATTGATGTAGAGCAAATCGCGCCGGGCAGGCCAGTTCGCTAGGCAATCGCGCGCAGCAGCTTGGCGACTTTGCCGAAGATTTCCGCAATCTGCGCCTCGCTCACGATCAGGGGCGGGGTGAGCGCGAGCGTGTCGCCCACCGCCCGGATCATCAGGCTCTCTTGGTGGAACGCGCGCTCCAGCACCTCGTAGCCGCGCTTGCCGGCGGCGTCCGGCCGCGATGCAAGATCGATCCCGGCGGTGAGGCCGACCGTGCGCACATCAAGCACGTGCGGAATGCCTTTGAGCGTCATCGCCGCATCGGCCCACATCGGCTCGAGCTTTTTGGCGCGCGCGAACAAATCTTCGTCGCGGTAAAGGTCGAGCGTGGCAAGACCCGCCGCGCAGGCCAAGGGATGCGCCGAATAGGTGTAGCCGTGGAACAGTTCGATCACGTACTCCGGCCCGCGCATGAATGCATCGTAGATTCCCTTGCGCACGATCACCCCGCCCATGGGCGCGGCGCCCGAGGTCACGCCCTTGGCAAACGTAATCATGTCGGGGATCACGCCGTAGCGCTCGGCAGCAAACGCATGTCCGAGCCGGCCGAAGCCGGTGATGACCTCGTCGAAGATCAAGAGGATGCCGTACTGGTCGCAGATGGCGCGCAGCCGCTGCAGATAGCCTCTGGGCGCGGGAAAAACGCCGGCCGAGCCCGCCATCGGCTCCACAATCACCGCGGCGACGGTGGAGGCGTCGTGCAGCGCCACGATGCGCTGCAGATCGTCGGCGAGATGTGCGCCCCACTCGGGCTCGCCTTTGGTGAACGCCTGATGCTCGCGGCTGTAGGTCGCCGGCAGATGATCGACACCGGTAAGCAGAGTGCCGAAGAATTTACGGTTATTGACGATGCCGCCGACCGAGGTGCCGCCGAAGCCGACGCCGTGATAGCCGCGCTCGCGGCCGATCAGTCGGATGCGCGAAGCCTCCCCGCGCACGTTGTGATAGGCGAGCGCGATTTTCAGGGCCGTGTCCACCGCCTCCGAGCCGGAGTTGCAGAAGAACACATGGTCGAGGTCGCCGGGCGCCAGCGCTGCAATTCGGCTCGCCAGTTCAAACGACTTAGGATGCGCAAACTGAAACGCCGGCGCGTAGTCGAGCTCCGCCGCCTGCTTCTGAATTGCGGCCACGATCGGGTCACGGTTGTGCCCGGCATTGGTGCACCAGAGCCCAGCGGTGCCGTCAAGCACGGCGCGCCCGTCCGGGGTGTAGTAGTGCATGTCTTTGGCGCGCGCCACGAGCCGCGGCGCCTTCTTGAACGCCCGGTTGGCCGTGAACGGCAGCCAGTAGGATTCGAGGTCGTTCGGAACGGTTTGCGTCGCTGCAGCTCGTGAAGTGGCCATGTCCAAGCCTCGTGTCATTCCCAGGCATTCTTCTACCACGTCATGCCCGGGCTTGACCTGGCCATCCATGATGATTCTCACCTAACGGGGCCCGGCGATGCGCGTGGAAGCGCCGCATGGATTGTCGGGTCCGGTCCGGCAATGACGACGAAAAAACGGTCGACGCTTGCCGCTCTTGACGTCGGCTGATACGTACCATGCAGCAATCGCGATTTGAAAAAGTGTCCGAAAAAAGCGACAAAACCAACAAGCTCAAGGCCCGGCTGCCGCGCGGCCTCGCCGACCGCGGCCCGGCCGAGATCGCGGCCACGCGCCGCATGATCGACGAGATCAGGAAGGTCTACGAGCGCTACGGCTTCGAGCCGGTGGAGACGCCGGCGATCGAATACACCGACGCATTGGGAAAATTCCTTCCCGACCAGGACCGGCCGGGCGAGGGGGTGTTCTCGTTCCAGGACGACGACGAGCAATGGCTCTCGCTGCGCTATGATCTGACCGCGCCGCTCGCGCGCTACGTGGCGGAGAATTTCGACACCCTGCCCAAGCCTTACCGCAGCTACCGCTACGGCTGGGTGTTCCGCAACGAGAAGCCCGGTCCCGGCCGCTTCCGCCAGTTTATGCAGTTCGACGCCGACACGGTGGGCTCGGCCGCGATGGCCGCCGACGCCGAGATGTGCATGCTCGCCGCGGACACCATGGAGGCGCTCGGCATCCCGCGCGGCTCTTATGTCGTGAAGGTCAGCAACCGAAAGGTTCTCGACGGAGTGTTGGAGGCGATCGGCCTCGCAGGCGAGGCAAACTCAGGGAAACGGCTGACGGTCCTGCGCGCCATTGACAAGTTGGATCGTCTTGGGGAGGCGGGCGTTCGCGCTTTGCTGGGTCCGGGACGCAAGGACGAGAGTGGTGATTTTACGAAAGGTGCGGGCTTGGCTGAGAATCAAATCGAGGAGATTTTCAAGTTTTTGCGTTCGGGCATTTCGGGTGATGCGCCTGGATATTCTGATGCAGTCATGAGGGTCGTTGGTTCGTCCAAAGAGGGGGAACTTTCGCAAGGAAGAGCGTTGCGCGATGAAGGCCAAGCCGAGCTTTTGCAATTACAAAAGCTGGTGCGCGCGGCCGGATACGACTCCGATCGCGTTCGCATTGACCCCTCCGTCGTCCGTGGCCTCGAGTACTACACCGGCCCGGTCTACGAAGTTGAGCTGACGTTCCCCATCACCGGCGACGACGGGAGGCCGATGCGCTTCGGCTCGGTCGGCGGGGGAGGGCGCTACGACGGTCTCATCGCGCGTTTCCGCGGCGAGCCGGTGCCGGCGACCGGCTTCTCCATCGGCGTCTCGCGCCTGCTCGCCGCGCTGCAGCACCTCGGCAAGATCGATTCAAGACCCGCGCCCGGCCCGGTCGTGGTCACGGTGTTCGATCAGGACCGCATCGCCGACTACCAGCGCATGGTCGCCACGCTCCGCAACGCCGGCATCCGCGCGGAGCTCTATCTTGGCGCCGGCAAGTTCGGCGCGCAGATGAAATACGCCGACCGCCGCGGCTCGCCCTGCGCCGTCATCCAGGGCCCGGACGAAAAAGCGAAGGGCGTCGTGCAGGTGAAGGACCTCATTCTCGGCGCCGCGTTGGCGAAGCTTGAGAAGGGCCGCGAGGAGCACCTGAAAAAACAGGCCGAAGCCCAGCGCGAGGTGCCCGAATCGCAGCTCCTCGACGCCGTCCGCGCCGTCCTCGCACGCCACAATGTGAAGTGGGAGTGATTTCCAACGCGCGCTCAAACCAATTTCCGTTCGTCCCCGCGAAGGCGGGGACGAACGGAGAGCCTCCGGACGTCAATACCTCACCCGTGCGAACGCGCGCACGCTCGCGCCCGGCTGCAGCACCTCGTATTTGGTGAACGACGCGGCGTTGCGGATCTCCTCGTTGAGCAGATTGGTCCCGATCACGCCGAGCGTGATCTGCCGCGCGCCGGCCGGGTCGTCCTTCAGGCGCACCGTGCGGCTCACCTCCGCCTTCAGGAGATTGTAGCTGCCGACGCCCGCCGGCTTGAATTCGCCGATTCTGTTCTGCGCGAACGCGTGCAGGAGCCCGACGCGCGCGAACCATTCCTCGCTGCGCCAGAACACGCCCCCGCCCACACGCTGCGGGGGGATGCGCGGGACGTTGCCGCCGCCGGCAAACGTCGCGCGCACGATGTCGTATTGGCCGTCGATGCCGAAATAGCCGCCGGCGAGCGGCTGCACGTCCCACTGGAACTGGAACTCGCCGCCGCGGAAGGTGGCGTTGCGCTGTGCGTAGAGCGCCTGGTTGAGCTCCTCGTCGCCGACGCCCTGACCGCAGCTCGTCGCGTTGCACAGCACGCCCGAAAGCTGGCGGAAGACGAACCCGCCGAAGCGCGTGTCGTATACCGTGGCCTCGAACCGGAACGGCCCCGCGGCGTGCCGGAGGCCCGCTTCGATGGACCTCGCGCTTTCGACGCGCAGGTTTGGATTGCCGATGTCGAACGTGCCGGTCGCCTCGTGCACGCCGCGCGAGAACAGCTCCGCCGCGCGCGGCGCGCGCTCGACGTATTGCGCGGTGAAGCTCGCCGACAAACCCCACGGCAGGTCCTTGATCACGCCGAAGCTCGCGCTCGCCGGCGCGAAGTTGCGCTCCTGTGCGGTGCTCGGCGGAAGTCCGACGATGTCGAATACGGTCGACGGGAAGTCCACCGCGCGGCCCGCCACCCGGTTCGCCTCCATGCGACCGGCAAGCTGGACCCGCAGCGTGTGGCTCAGCCTCAATTCGTTAAACAGATAGCCCGCGATCATCGTGCTGCGGTTCGGCTCGAACAGCCCGTTGAGGATGCTGCCGGGGTCTTCCGGGCTCGACGCGGTCAGCCGCTGTTGCGAGCCCTGCACGCCGGCCGCCACCGTAAGCGCGCCGAAGCGCAGGTTGAGCGGCGCGAACTGCACTTCCGTGCGAACCTCGATTTCTCTGTTGGTGAACGTCTGGTGGATGGTGTCGGACGCCGCATCCGCCGGGTCTTCCAGCCCGCGCTCGTGGTGCCTGTAGTGCGTGTAGCCGAACCAGAATCGGACCGCGTCGATCGCAGAACTCGAAGAGCGGAACTCGCCCTTGCCGTTGAGTTTGGTCTGCTTGAGGTCGATGCGCACGTTGCGCTCGGCGGCCTCGATGGTGGGGATGTGATACAGGCTCTCGAACTGCGACACCGAAAGCCCGAAGAACCCGCCGTCGAACAGATACGAGCCACCGATCGCCTGCCCGTTGGCGCGCAGTCTCGAGTTGCGCTGCCGGCCGTCGAACGGCCGGCCGGTGTCGAACAGGTACGGATAGGCCGGCACGCGATAGTCGCGCGCGCTCCGGCCGTAGGCGTCGGCATGCAGGGCGATGTTGCCCTTGCCGGCGTCGAGCAGCACCGATCCTTCGAGGCCGTTGTCGACGGATGTGGCCGCTCCGTTCCAATCGGTGATGAAACCGCGCGGCGGCAGCGCGGTGGGGATGCGATCGTTGTCCGCATTCACCACCCCGCCGATCGCCTGTGAACCCCAGCGCAGCGTCGCAGGCCCGCGGATCACCTCGACCTGCCGCACCGCCAGCGGATCGATCGGCACGCCGTGGTCCTCCGCGAGGTCGGAGACGCCGTTCGCCGCGACGCCGTTCTCCTGGATACGTATGCGATGGCTATCGAGCCCGCGCACGATCGGTCGGTTTGAGTTGCCCGGCGCGAACCCCGTGCCGGTAATGCCTGGTTTGCCGAACAGGATATCGCCCAGCGTCCCTCCGCCACTGCGCCCGACCTCCTCCTCCGGCACCAGGGTGACGGTGGCGAACTGGTCGGTGATGATCGAGAGCGTTCCCACAAGCGGCGCTGGTGCCACCGGCGCGCGGAGGATCGGGCTCGGCGCGGTGACGACAATCTGCGGGATCTGCACCGGTTCGGCCACGGCCGCCGACATCGCCGCAATGCCCATCCCTGCCGCCGCCCCGAACATCCAGGCAAACGGCCGCTCTCCCGCCGCCATGACAACCTCCTACGGAACGCCAGATGTGTAACAATATAACATAATGTTATAATATAACATTTGTTGTCAATCTGCGCGCAGGTTGCACCTTCGCTCCGTTCGATCCCGCAGGGTGATCTGGGCCACCGTTCGACCCCGCAGGGTGATCTCGGGGGCGTTCGTGCCCAGAAAAGCGGGGAGCCAGAGGCGAGAGCTGGATTCCCGCTTTCGCGGGAATGAACGGCACTCGGGCCAAGACGCGCCCGCCATGGCGGCGCTAGCGGCCCGTTGACCAAGCTTGCAAACCTAGGCGTTACCACGTCGCAAGCCGTCCCGGCGCCAATCGCGGCAGGTCGCGGTTTTCCTCGAAAACCTTAAGCTTGCCGTGGTATTGGGCCACGCGGCTGCGCGAGATATCCCGGCGACGGACAAATCATGACGACGGGGACCACCTCTCAGCCCGATTCGCGGGCGGAAGCGTTGCTGGCCGCGTTCGAGCGCGCCGGCTACCGCCGCATTGCGCCGCCGATCCTCCAGCCTGCCGAGCCGTTCCTCGATCTGTCCGGCGAAGACATCCGCCGCCGCATGTTTCTGACCACCGACGTCGAAGGCCGCGAACTCTGCCTGCGGCCGGACCTCACCATTCCAGTGGCGCGCGAATACCTGACTGCGAACGGCAGCGGCAACGCGCAGGGCTTCTGCTATCTCGGCCCGGTGTTCCGCGATCGAGGCGCGGCCTCGCCCGAATTCATGCAGGCCGGCGTCGAATCCTTCGGCCGCACCGACACCGCAGCGGCCGACGCCGAAATGCTCGCGCTCGGCCTCGAGGCGACCGCAAGCTACGGCCTCCGCGCGCCGGACATCCGCATGGGCGACGTCGGCCTATTCGCCGCGCTGATCGCCGCGCTCGATCTTGCGCCCGCCTGGAAACGACGCCTGATCAAGGACTTCAACCGCAAGTCCAATCTCACCCAAGACCTTGAGAAGCTCACGCTTGTCGGGCGCAACAAGCGGCCCGAATACGAAGGCGTGCTGGCTGCGCTCGCCGGCTCGGATCCCAAGGCCGCACAGGCGCTCGTCTCCGACTTGATCTCGATTGCCGGCGTGACCGCGGTGGGCGGCCGCACCGTGGACGAGATCGCCGAACGCTTCCTCGAACAGGCGGCGCTCGGCGCCGCAACCGCGCTGCCGCAGGAAACCTGCGCGCTGATCGAGCGGTTCCTTGCCGTCGCCGGCAATCCCGACGAGGCGGCTGCCGAACTGCGCAAGCTTGCCGTCGATGCCAAGCTCAAGCTTGGCCCCGCCCTCGATCTGCTCGAAACCCGCAACGGCTTTCTCGTCGCGCGCGGCATAGACGTCGGTTGCATCAAGTTCTCCACCGCGTTCGGACGCGGCATCGATTACTACACCGGTATGGTGTTCGAGCTGCACGATCCGAGCGGCCGCGTCACCGGCCAATTGGTTGCCGGCGGGCGCTACGACGGGCTGCTCACGCGGCTCGGCGCGAGATCGCCGATTCCCGCGGTTGGCTTCGCCGTTTGGATCGAGCGCGTTGCCGCCTGCGGAGCCGCGCCATGAGTGCGCCCTTCGTCATTGCGGTGCCGTCGAAAGGCCGCCTGCAGGAGAACACCGAGGCGTTCTTCAGCCGCGCCGGTCTACCGCTCGTCAAGCCGCGTGGTGCGCGCGAGTATCGCGGCACCATTGCCGAACTGCCCGGCGTCGAAGTGGCTTACCTTTCGTCGAGCGAGATCGCGAGCCAGCTTGCGCTCGGCCTCGCCCACCTCGGCGTCACCGGCGAGGATCTGGTGCGCGAATTGATCCCGCGCGCGGAAGCCCGGGTTGTGCTGATCGAACGGCTCGGCTTCGGCCATGCCAACGTGGTCGTCGCCGTGCCGCAGGCCTGGATCGACGTGCACGACATGGCCGACCTCGACGACGTGGCCACCGCCTTCCGGCTGCGCCACGGCCGCAAGATGCGCGTCGCCACCAAATACGTGAACCTCACGCGCGATTTCTTCGCACGGCACGGAATCGTCGATTATCGCATCGTCGAGAGTTCCGGCGCGACCGAAGGCACGCCCGCCGCCGGCACCGCGGAATTGATCGTCGACATCACCACAACCGGCGCCACGCTCGCCGCCAACGGGCTGAAAGTTGTCGAGGACGGTGTGATCCTGCGCTCGCAGGCCAATCTCGTGGCCGCCCGCGCCGCCGCCTGGGGCCCGAACGAGCGCGCCGTCGCGCGGACTATCCTCGACCGGGTCGCGGCCCAGGCGCGCGCCCGCGCGTATCGCGAGGTGCGCGCCCGTCTTCCCGCCTGCGATGATGCCATGCTCGCGCAGGCGGAAAGCGCGTTCGGGGCAACGGCACCGTTCGGCGGCCCCACGCCCTCCGGCATGCTGACGCTGCACTGCCCGCCCGGCGCGGTCTATGCGCTCACTCGCTTCCTGCAGGACAAGGGCGCCGAGGACGTGACCGTGGCCGAGATCGACTACGTGTTCTCGCCGTCCAATCCTCTGTTCTGCCGGCTCGAAGCCGCGCTTGCGCCCGAGGGCGCGCAGGCCTGAGCCGTTCGCATTTCAGGTCAGCCGCAAGGCCTGCTGTCGCGGCGGTCGAAATCGCGCATAGTCGCACCGGCCGTTGCGCCGGCTGCCGAGGACCGATCCCATGACCGACATCTGCGTCGATATCGCCGCCCTCAAGAGCACCATCAAAGTCTGCATGTTCGACCAGTACGGCACGGTGGTTGACATGCAGACCGGTCTCACTGAAGTCGCCGCGCCTTTTCTCAAGCGGAAGGGCTGGACCGGCAATCCCGGCTCCTTCGTCACCTGGTGGCGCCGCACCCATTTTGAGAACTCGATGATCGACGCGCTCCTGCACCGCGAGCACACGTCCTACCGCGAGATCGGGCATCGCTCGGTCGCCTACGTCATGGAGCGCGCCGGGATACCTTTCACCATGGACGAGGTCCATTACCTCGTCGGCCAAATCGAGAAGCTCCGCTGCTTTCCGGAAGTCCCCGCCGCGCTCGCCAAACTCAAGACGCGCTACCGGATCATCGTGTTGTCGAACGGGGATCCGGACATGCTGGAGGCGGCGAAGCCGTATCACGGCATTCCCTTCGACATGGTCATCTCCGCGGCCGCGGCAAACGCCTTCAAGCCGCATGTGGCCTGCTATACCAAGGCCGCGGAAATCGCCGGGGTACGCCTCGACGAGGTGCTCTTCGTCGCCAACCACGCCTTCGACTGCATCGGCGCAAAATCCGCCGGCATGCGCAGCGCCTTCATCAACCGCCGCAACCGGCCGTTCGGCATCACGCCGCACCAGCCCGACATCCGCGTGCTTTCCATGACCGAGCTTGCGGATCTGATGGTCTGAAGGCCGTCAGCGCTGCTCCGCCGATGCATCGCGGTTGCGCGGCCTGAACACTACGAAATTCGACAGCGAAAAGTTCACGATGAACCCGACAAAGACCGCCATCAGCTTGGCCAGCCACACCGGCACAAAGTACACGGCAATGACCACGGTGGTGGTGTTCGCGGTGACGCCCGCGGTGCCGGAAGCCACGAATTTTGCGTAGGCGCGCCAGCTTAGTTTGCGGCCGCTTTCCACTGCAAACGTGGTGAATGAGTTCATGACATAGGAGCCGGAAACGGCGACAAGCCAGGCGAAGATGTTGGCGGGGATGATGATCCAGCTCTCGGCGTTCAGGCACTGGCACGAATGCGCCACGCGCTCGGCCAGCCCGTAGACGGCGTTCGAACGGCTCAACACAGCGAGCGCGAGAAAGAAAACGCCGTAGTCCACGGCGGCGTTGATCACACCGACGAAGGCGAAACTGACCGCTTTCAGGCTTACGGCCCGCTGGTGCCAGCGCGCCGCGATACTATCTTTGAGTTTGTGCAGAAACGTCATCGCGGGTCCGCTTACCCTTTTTCAGTTGAGCGGCATAGCGCAGAAGCGGATCGCGGTTAAGCGGTTGAATAGAATAGCTTTTCGCCCGAGGCCATGGCCACGGCCACGCCAAGCTGTTAAGCTACCAAATCCGGGCGTCAAAGCCGATTCACGGCCGATCATGGTGAACAAAGCAACCAACCTGACTGGGAGTGCGAGCGGCCCGCCCACGCGGGCGGAAACCGGCCTCTCGATCGTCGTGCCGCTGTTCAACGAGGCCGCGGGCCTTGCGCGTTTCCACGAAAGCCTCAGCGCGGTCGCGCGCGACTTGCGCCGGCGCCGCGGATTGCAATGCGAAGTCGTTTATGTCGACGACGGCAGCCGCGACCAGACCTATGCCGTGGCAAGCGGGCTCCCCGCCGACGCGCTCGACGTCCAGGTGGTGTCGCTGTCGCGGAATTTCGGCAAGGAGGCCGCGCTTGTGGCTGGGCTCGACCACGCCCGGCTCGGCGCCGTGCTGTTCATGGACGGCGACGGCCAGCATCCCCCGAGCCTGATCGATACGCTCGTGGGGCATTGGCTCGAAGGCGGCTACGATGTGATCTACACCGCCAAGGCGCATCGCGAGAACGAGCCGATGCTGCGCCGTCTTGGCGTCAAGGCGTTCTACGCCCTGATCAACTGGGGCGCGCGACAGAAGATTCCGGAAGACGCTGGCGACTTCCGGCTGCTTTCGCCGCGCGCCGCGGAAGCGCTGCGCCGCCTGCCCGAACGCAACCGCTTCTTTAAGGGGCTTGCGAGCTGGATCGGTTTCAAGCAGATGCGCGTCGACTACGAGCCTGCCGAGCGTCTGCATGGCAGCACGACCTGGAGCCTGCGTAGCCTGATTGGGCTGTCCATCGAAGGGGTGACTTCGTTCACCGTCGCGCCGTTGCGGCTGGCGAGTCTGCTGGGACTGCTGCTTGCGGCGAGCGCGCTTGTCTTCGGCGCGCTGATGCTGTTCGAGGCCTTCTTCTACGGTGTTTCGGTCCCCGGTTATCCGTCGGTGATCGTGGGCCTGATGGTGATCGGTGGCGTGCAGCTCATCATGATCGGCGTCTTGGGCGAGTACATCGGCAAAATCCTGTCGGAGATAAAGGCGCGACCGGTCTACTTCGTCGCCGAGCGCAGTCTGAAGAGCGCCCAGAGCCGGGCCGAGCCCGCGCCCGCCCAGACAGCCGCCGAATGAGCAACGTGCGGCGCATCTGGCTTTGCGCAGACGACTACGGAATTTCTCGCTCCGTCAATGCCGCCATCCGCGATCTCATTGCACACGAGCGCATCAACGCAACCTCGGTGATGGTGGTCGCGCCGAGCTTTCAGCCAGCCGAAGCCAGAGCCTTGGATTCGGTCGCGGGCTCGCCGCGCCGCGCGGCGATCGGGCTGCATCTGACGCTCACGGCGCCGTTCCGCCCGCTGCACGCGGGCTTTGCGCCGACGCGGGACGGCGCGTTCCTGCCGCTCGGCGCCACTTTTCTGCGTGCCTGTCTGCGCTGGCTTCGTCGCGATCATCTTGCCACGGAGATTGCGGCGCAGGTCGACGCCTTCGTCGCGGCCTTCGGGCGTGAGCCGGATTTCGTCGACGGCCATCAGCACGTACAGCTTTTCCCCCAGGTGCGCGACGCCGTGCTCGCCGTGGTGCGAGAAAAGGCCCCGCGCGCGTGGCTGCGGCAATGCGGCCGTGTCGTCCCACTCCGCCGCCGCTTTGCCGATCGCAAGGGTCTGCTGCTCGACATGCTGAGCTTAAGCTTCCGCGTCCGCGCCGCAGCGCTCGGCCTGCGCACCAACCCGGCGTTTGCCGGGACCTATGATTTTTCCGGCCGGACCGACTACGGGAAATTATTCGACGGCTTCCTCGCCAACATGCCCGGAGGCGGGGTGATCATGTGCCACCCCGGCGCAGTCGATGACGAGCTGCGCCGACTTGACCCGTTGACTCATCAGCGGGAGCTGGAACACGCCTTTTTAGCAGGCGAAAAGTTTCCGGTGCTGCTCGCCGCCCACGGCTTCGCGCTGGCTTCGCTGCAGGCCGCCCGGCCAGAATGACAGGGGCCGCCTCGCGGCGGCCCAAAGCCTGCATCCCAAGGGTCAATTCAGATGACGACGACCTTCGTCCCGATCTTCACGCGCCGATAAAGGTCGATGACGTCCTCGTTCCGCATGCGGATGCAGCCTGAGGACACCGCAGTGCCGATCGTCCACGGCTCGTTCGAGCCGTGGATGCGATAGAGCGTCGAGCCGAGATACATGGCGCGTGCCCCGAGCGGATTGTCCGGTCCGCCGGCCATGAAGTGCGGCAGATCGGGCCGTCGCGCCCGCATCTCTTCCGGCGGAATCCAGTCCGGCCACTCGCGTTTTGCCGAAATGTACGACACCCCGGACCAGGTGAAGCCCTGCCGCCCGACGCCGACGCCGTAGCGCAGCGCCTGGCCGCCTTCGAGCACGAGATAAAGAAAGCGTTGCGGCGTATCGATGACGATCGTGCCCGGCTTCTCCGACCCGCTGTAGGGAACGACTTGCGGCAGGAATTTTGGATCGATCGGCCGGCGCTCCGCTTGGTCCATCTCCGGCAGGCCTTGCGGATAGCGGCTCGCGTACCGCTGATTCTGGGCGTCGGTCGGGGTTTGAAATTGCGGCTGCAGCGGTCGCAATCCGCCGAACAGGATTTCGAGGAATTTCGGTGGGCCGATTTCCAGCGCCTCGGCTTCCAGCGGATTGGCGGGTACAGGCTTCGGCTTGGCGTAGCCACGCGCGTTCACACGCGTCACCTGCTCAAGGTTGAGCGGCGCGGTCTGCGCAAAGGAAGTTTCTACGATCAGGCTTGCGACGATGGCGGCGAGGGCAAGACGCGGAAACATGCTTGAGGCTCGTTTGTTGCGCGACCCTCCCTTGTCCCCTCAGCCGCCAAGCTATCCGAGAACTGCAACCGTACGGTAAAAGGCGCGGCGAGCTCGAAAACACCCGCCGGTCCGCCGCAGGCCACAGTTTATTTTCCGTAAACACTCCGATGCGGCGGTAACCGGCAGTTCGTCACGCCGCGCGCGGCCGGCCATTCGCGGTTGTGTGAACCCCTCATTAAGCCGCGACGCGATACAAGCCCGGGATGAGACGGGGACGGCGATGCCGCAACAGCGGAAAATTTTTCGCATTGAAGAACGTTTGCAAGCCGACGCACAGCTGGTCATGGCCGCCGGTCTCGGTGAGGACCTTGCAGCGTTGCGCCATCACGAACTGATGACCGAGCTTGCCGCCTTGCGAAGCTTGCTCGAAGCGAAGAGATCGACGGCTCCGGCGAGTTTTGTGCGCGACCGCGACACCGTCGCCGACGCCAGCGAGCTGAAGGCAGAGCTTGACCTTGTTCACGAGGCCATTCGGCGAACCAAGGAAGAGGTCGGCGGACTTGAACCCGGTTCTTCCATAGCGCCGGAAGTGACGCGGCTGGCGCGCGAGCTTGACGCGGTCGTGACCTGCACCGAGCAGGCAACCCAGAGCGTCCTGACCGCCGCCGAGAAAATCGATCAGATTGCCAACACGCTCTGCGCGCTGCTCAAGGACGGCTATGCGCGGGGCCTTGCTCAGGATGTCCGCGACAGCGTGGTTAGGATTTTCGAGGCCTGCAATTTCCAGGACCTCACCGGACAGCGCATCAGCAAGGTGATTGCGGCGTTGAAGTTCATTGAGGATCGCATCGATCGTACATGCAAGATCTGGAGCCGGATCGACTGTGCCACGCCTTCCGCGCCGGCCGCGGCAGAGCTACCGGGGCAGGGCATTGATCGCAAACTGCTGAACGGGCCGAAGCTTCCCGGCGACCCCGGCCATTCCACCCAGGCCGACATCGATCTGATCTTCGACAGCAATTGATCGGCGTCAGCTCGACGGCCGGCGGATGGCGACAAAGCAACCGAACGCGATCGCCGCAAGACCTGCCGCAAACACCAGCGCCGCTGCATCGGACGCCCGCTCGGCGATGAACGCCAGAACCAGCGGCGCCGCCGCCTGCATGAGCAGCGCCGGCCCCGCGATGCGGCCGATGATCCGGCCGTAGCCGACCGCGCCGAATAGCGCCAGCGGCACCGCGCCGCGGGCGATGGTGATGAGCCCGTTGGCTGCCCCGAACATCAGTGCGAAGGCCGCGGCCGCCGCCACCGCGAAGCCGCCGAACCCAAGAACAATGAAAGCGAACAGCAGCAGGCCGACCGCGCCGCGCGCGATGGTGAGCGGATGTGCGCGCCGGCCCAACGACAATTCCCCGATCCGCGCCACGACCTGCGCCGGCCCGAAGAGTGCGCCGATGGCGACCACCGTGGCCGGATCGATGCCCGCGCGCGCAAAGATCGCAAGCAGATGCGCGGACAGCGCCGAGGGAACGAAGGCATACGCGGCGAACGCCGCCGCCACGAGCGCAAAGGTCAGCCCCCGCGCCGGAACCACTGCGGGCGCGATGGCCTTATCGGCGTCCGCGCGCGCGGCGGCGGTCGCCTGGCTGCGCGGCAGCACAAAAGCGTGCAGCGGCGCGCTCACCGCGACGAGCACGGCGGCAAACGCAAGATAGGCGCCCTGCCACCCGACCGCGCCGATCAGATAATGGGTCGTCGGCCATCCCACCGTCGAGGCAAAGCCGCCGGCGAGCGTCAGTACGGTGATCGGCCGGCGCGCCCCGGAGCCGAAAATCCGCCCGAGCGCGGCGAACGCCGCATCGTAGAGCGAAGCGGACAGCGCCGCGCCGAGCACGAGCCACACGGCGAGGTAGGCCGCCGGGTGCTCCACCGTGGCGAGGCCCACGAGGCCGAGCGCGCCGACCAGCGAACCCGCCGTCATCACCACGTGCCCGCCGTAACGATCCATCGATCGTCCCACGAGCGGCGCCGAGAGTCCTGCAACGAACAGCCCGAGCGAGAATCCGCCCATGGCGAACGACAGCGACCAGCCGCGGTCGGCGGCAATCAGCGGCACCAGCAGCACCGGCGAATAGAAGATCGTCCCCCAGGCGGCGATCTGCGTGACGCCGAGCACAAAAACGGCGCGCCAAGGTCCGGACAGCACGTCGCGAATCGTCGGCATCCCCAGGCTCTTAGCGCGCGGCGCGCGCGCTTGCCCATCCCCTTGCCGCAGGTTCATTTGCAGGGTCGAACTGCGCCTCCCGCATGCGGCGCGGTCGGCGCGCACGCGAAGGGTAGCGCGGCGCCGTCATGCTGCGCGGTGTGCCCCGGAAGGCAAGCCGGCGGCGAGCTATGCGGCTATCCTGGTTTCGGCGAACGCCGGCACCTGCGCGGCGAAGCGGTCGAGCCAAGCCGCGAGTCTGGGATGACCACCGCGCCATGTGCCCGGAAAGCGCAGGTCGCGGTGGCCGAGAAAGCAGGCGAGCGCGATATGCCCGACGTTCGGGATTGCACCGAGCTCCGGCGGATCGGCCTCAAGCACCGCAAGCCCGCGCCTGATCTTGTCGTTCTGGTAATCGAGCCAGTTCTGCGCATGTTGCTGCGGGGGCCGCCAACGGCCTTCGTAGATCACGAGGATCTGCGCTTCCGTCAGGCCGTCGGCCAGCGCCTGCAGGCGCAGGGCGGCGAACCGTGCCGCGGGCTCGCGGGGGATGATCTTTCCGCCGCCAGCAAGATGGTCGAGGTACTCCACAATGACGCGCGAGTCGTAGAGCGAGGAGCCGTCTTCCAACAGCAGCACGGGCATTTTGCCCAGGGGATTTTGCCGTCGCAGCGAGTCGGCGGGATCGGCCGGGTCGGCCGGCTCGACGCGGATGTGGCCGGAGAGGCCGAGCACGCTCGCAGCAAGCTTCACCTTACGGCCAAACGGTGACGCCGCAGTCGCACGCAGGATCATCATTGGGACACCTATGACAACATCTTCGCGATCGCGCGCGGCGCGCGCGATCGCTATGGAGGCGGCACGCTACGCTTGCCGCGCCCCGGCTTCAGCCCGTGATCACAAGATTGACGGCCTTCGGGCCTTTGCCCTTTTTGTCGGGCTCCACATCGAACTGGATTCGCTGCCCTTCGGTCAGCGACTTGAGCCCGGCCTGTTCCACGGCGGTGATGTGTACGAACACGTCGCGGCCGCCGTCGTCCGGCTTGATGAAGCCGTAGCCGCGCTCGCCATTGAAGAATTTGACCGTACCGGTCATTGCCATCGGGAAACCTCCCCTATGCTCCGCCGCCGGCCCGCACGGCGCGGCGGCGCGGCCGGACATTCGCAATCGGGGAAAGCGTCAGCCGAAGCGGCCTCAGTCACTCCGCCGGCCCCCAGTGGAGGCGGAACGTCAGCGCCAACGCCATAAGTTAGACGCAAGGCAGCCCTGCTGGAAAGGGGGAGCGGCGCTATTTGACAGCCTCCCCGGCAAGCCAGTCCGCCCTGAAACGACCCTTGCCCCCGCGTCCGAGCACCGCAGCGAGCGTCGGGCCCAGGCGCTTGAGTTCGTTTTCCAAGGTCCATGGCGGGTTTACGACCACGAGCCCGGCACCGCGCAATTTTGTTTCCCCGAGAGGTGCGACAACGAGTTCCATCCGGAGCATCTTCAAAATCCCGGACCCTGCGAGCCGACGGCCGAATGCGGCAGCTTCCGCCGCTTCCTTCAGGGGATACCACAGCAAGTAGATACCGGTCGCCCATTTGCGGTGCGCGCGTTCCAGTGCTTGGGCGAGGCGGATGAACTCGTCCGGCTGCTCGAACGGCGGGTCGAGCAGCACCACCCCGCGGCGCTCCTTCGGCGGCACGAAGGCTGTGAGTGCCGTCCAACCATCCAGGGTCAGCGCCTTTACCCGTACGTCGCCCCGCAGGTTTTGCGCAAGCGCCGCCGCGGCGCCGGGTTCGACCTCGCAGGCGATCAGCCGATCCTGCCGCCGCAAGAGGCTGCGCGCGATCTCCGGCGAGCCCGGATAGACCTTCAGCATGCCGCCCGGATTGTGCGCTGCGACCACCTCAAGATAGGGCTTGAGCAACGCGCGCACGTCGGCATCGAGCGCCGATTTCCACAGCCGCCCGATTCCGTCGCGCCATTCCCCGGTCTTGTTGGGTTCCGCCGCCGTCAGGTCGTAAAGCCCCGCGCCGGCATGAATGTCGATCACGCGAAACGCCGCCGGCTTTACTCTCAGATGCACGAGCACGCGGCACAGCACGACGTGCTTGAAGACGTCGGCGAAGTTGCCGGCGTGATAGGCGTGGCGGTAATTCATCCGGATCGCTTTTTAATGCGATGCGCCGGCCTCGGCCATGGCGCGCCGCAACCGTCCCGTTCGTCCCGGGGCAAGCGGGCACCCAGAGCGGGAAACAACGGGTCAACGACTGGGTCCCGCTTGCGCCGGAGTCAACGGACGATTGCCCGCTCAGCCGCCGCGCACCGGCGGCATCACAAGACGTTCGCGCCGGCACGCCCGCCGATCGATCTCCGGACAATCGCGGAACCTGTAGTCCTTGGAGAGGCAGATGCGCACTTCGTGCAGCCGCCGGCTGTCGCAGGTGACCGCGATCCCGGTGCGGGAGAGCCCGGGATTTGCCTTCACGAACGCGGTCTCCACCTCGTCGGCCGTCACCACGAGGGGCGTCTTCACATCGAGGTACTCGGGCGGAATCTTGACCACAGCCCGCGCCTTGCGCACGGTCTCGAAATAGGCGCGCGGCGCAAGCCCCGAGCACGTGCCGTGCTTGTCCCACTGATGGAAGATCAACCGCGGGCTCGGCATGAGATCGAGCATGGAGGAGACAATGCCGCGATCGAGCTTCGGCGCCGGCACCTGGCAGAACTCCGGAAAGCCGCGCTCGTATTGCGGCCACAGGCCGTGCACCACGAACGAATAGGGCCGCGCGCCGCATTGCTCACGCGCTTGGCGCCCGCGTTCGCCAATGGCCTCACAGTAGGACGGCGACCAGGAGAGTGCGAGCACGTAAAAATCGAATTTGCCCGGCTGATTTTGCCGCTGGTCCTGGGCTGCAATGGTGGCGAGAGGCAGCGCCGATGCAGTGCCCGCCGCCGTCAAGACCACCAAGATGCGCGCTGTGCGAAGAAAGAAAGCGAGCATAGAGGGCCCCAAATTCGCCGTCGAAGCATAGATTGCGGGCGTAAACGTTTCAAGAACAAAAAGAGCACAAATCAACAACTGTGGAAAGGTCGCTTATCTTGCCGCACCAAAGTGGAGGCCGCGGCTTTACGGCCGCGCCATCCGGCAGCGCGGATTGTAGGCCCAGTTGCGGTCGAGGCCCACGACGCACCAATCCACACCCCACACGGCGCCGATCGCCCCGGCATCCTCGATGATCGAGTAGTAAATCGGCCGCCATCGCCCGTCGGAAACGAGCGCTCGCGCGCTGCAGAAGCGGCGCGGAATGGTGTCCGCGTGCCACGGTCGGAACGCGGTTTGGCGGATGTTCTCGAAACGCACAATTTCCAGCGGGGAGGACCAGAACCAGCCTTCCTTCTGGGCAAAGCGAGACTGGATCCGCGACAGCGCCCAAGGGTCGTCACAGGGCGGCAGCACGGCGTCGTAGCGCGGGCCGCTCAGGCCAACGAGCATTTCGAGCCAGTTTGCCGCCTGCGCCGCGGTGGTGCTGCCGGCGAAGGCAATCCCCGCGGCCGTGGCCCACGCCGTCACTCTGATCCGCCAGCCCATGCTTTCCTCCTTTTCCGCGCAGGTCCTGTTCCGGCGCGGCAGCATATGACATTTTCGGCACCGCGCGCGAGCCGCGCGGCCGACCCTGCCTGCCCGGCTGTGAGCTTGGGCAATATTACGCCTTCTTTGCGCCGATCGAAGGGGCGCCCCCGCTTATCGCCTGCTTGTAGGCAGACATTTGCTTGGGCCGGTCCTTTTCGGCCTTCGGCTTTTTCTTTTCCTTGTTCGAGCGTTGTGCCTTGTTCGCCATGACGTCTTCCTCGCCTGGTTGAATCGGCGCGCGGCATTCTACCGGCCGCCGTCGGCTCAGCAAGATCGGGGCTCATGGGCCGACAGGCCGGCGAAACCAGGATGCGGGCCAATACACACCACTCTTGCACTCTTGCGCGCCGCGGCCCCTCGCGGTAGCGGTGCTGCCGCGCGCCTCTTGCGCGCCGGTTCCCGGATTCACTGCGTGACCCGAATTCCCGCTGACGTCGCAAGCCATCTCGCGCCCACCGGTCGGCTGCGCGTTGCCATCAATCTCGGCAACAGCGTGCTTGCCCAGGGTACGCCGGAGGCTCCGCGCGGGATCACGCCGGACCTCGCGCGTGAGTTGGCGCGTCGTCTCGGCGTGCCCTACGAATTCGCCGTCTTCGACGCCGCCGGCAAGGCGTTTGAGGCGGCGAGGGCCGGCAAGATCGACATCGTGTTTCTCGCCATCGAGCCGGTGCGCGCAGCCGAGATCGCCTTCACCGCTCCCTACGTCATCATCGAGGGCGTCTACATGGTGCCCACGGATTCGCCGCTAAGGACCGTGGACGACGTCGACCGCGAGGGGGTGCGCATAGGCGTCAATCGGAACTCCGCCTATGACCTTTATCTGACGCGCACGCTCAAGAAGGCGCAGCTCGTGCGCGGGGAAAGCGGTATCGAGCTGTTCATCAGCCAGAAGCTCGAAGCCGCTGCGGGCGTGAAGCAGCCGCTCGTGGCTTACGCGAAAGCCAATCCCACCGTGCGCGTCATCGACGGCCGCTTCATGGAGATCCGGCAAGCGATGGGCACGCCGCAGGGCCGCGACCCTGCTGCGGTGAATTACCTGCGCGCGTTCGTCGAGGAGATGAAGGCTTCGGGCTTCGTGGCCCAGGCGCTGAAGCGCTCGAACCAGCCCGACGCCGCGGTGGCGCCGCCCGAGCCGCGATAGGCGGGGCTATTCGGCGCTGAACGGATATTTGTGTTGCGCCGCGCGGCGCAGCCGCTGCGCGTCGGCGAAGCCTTCGGCCACGAGCCGCAACGCACCGGCGGCTCGTTTCAGCAGCCGGCGAATGCGGTCGATCAGGTAGACGACGAATGTCAGCATGATCGCCGCCTCTATTCGCTGCTGAATCCGCGGCGGATGAACCGCCGCTCGATCTCACGCTCGGTCTCGTCGTTCCACGCCCGCGTTTGCAGGAATTGCGCGACTTCGCGCTCGGCGCGCCGCGCCTGAGCCGCCATCAGCGCGTCGAGGATGCGCCGGATGAGCGACTTATGCGCGGTGGTTTGCGCAGATCGTCCCGATCTGAGAGGAAAAGCGCTGTCGACTGACTGCATTGCCATGTCACGATCTCCTGTTTGGCTGCGCGCACAATGCCGTTTCCGCCGGACTCTGGCTTTGAGCCTGCCTTGATTTGTCGCTGAGACGGGCTTGATTGTTGCTTGAGGCGAGCACGCGCGCGACTTCGCGCTCGGCGCGCCGCATCTGCACCGCCACGATGCGGTCGAAGATTCGCCGCAAGAGCGGCCTTGCCGTCAGCGAGGCTTGCGCACCGCAGAGATCGGCTGCGCTGCAGAGGGTTGGCGAGGCCATGGTCATCAACTCCTTTCGGACGTCGTGATCCAGGGCGTCTCCGGTCGTTTCTTGTTGAAAGTCTTCTACCCGACCGATGGTGAATATAGTGTGACGTCAGCGCTACTGCGACGCGCGCCGCCAACATGGACTCCATGCACTGCGGTCGGGGCGCGAAACAAAATGCGCGGCGCGCGTGCGGCCGCGCACGAAAATTTTGCAGCCGCCCACTTCGCGCGCACGATTTTTCCCGGCACAGATCCGACCGGTTTTGGCCGCGGGAGCGGCCGGCCGTTCTTGCTCAGTTTAGAAGGCGGCGGTGAGGCGCCAACGCTTGCTCACCATTTCCACTTGAAGCCGGCGGTGATGCTCTTGTTGCTCGACGGTGCGCCGAGGTCGGTCACCGACGTGGTCACGTTGAAATGCTCGAACAGCTTCTGCTCGGCGCTGATCTTGCTGCGGGTCACGTTGTCCGCGCTCGAGCTGGTGGTGCCGGCCGCCACTGAAGTTCCCGTGGGCAGGATGCTGAACTTCACCATCCGGTCCGTGCTCCACACCTGCGCCGGTGCCGCGGCGGAAGCCGGCCGGCCGGCCACGGCTGCGGTCGGCGCATTGACGCTCTCGGTCACCGTGTAGCTGTTTTGCAGCGTGAGCGAATAACTGCTGCCAAGCGGCAGCGAGCGGCTGACCGTGGTGCCGAACCTTTGCTGATCGGGGCTCGGCTCAACGCGCGCGTCGATCATGGCCACACCCGGTACCCTAATCTTGGCCCAGGCGGCACCGGCGTTGGGCTCTTTCGGCGAGGGCAGCGGCTGGCGGCTGGGATCCGCCTGTGCCCCCAGCCCGAAGTCGGCGCCGATCTTGGCGTCCCATGCCGTCGGCAACTCCTTTTTGACGCTGACCGAGCTCGAGCCGTCGAGTTTCTCGACGCGGTTCCAATCGAACGGGCCGTCTGCGTTCGGGGCTCGGACGCGCGGCGGCGACTTCGGCGCCGGGGGTGCGCTCGTTGGGCGCAGCGGGTCGTAATTGAGGATTTCGCTCAGCGTCGCCTGCGCATCGGGGGCGAGCGGCACTATCGCGGAACCGGGTGTGCTGTCGGCGAGCGGCTGCGCCGCTCCGGGCGCACAGGGCGCCATCAGCGCAGCGCAGGCAAGGGCACGGTTGAGGGATCTGCTGAGCAGCGTCGTGTATCGCATCGATGGTCCCCTCTCGCGCGATCCGGTTGCTGGCGTGAAAGGCTTAGTGCAGCGCCACGCGTTAAGCAATGGTTGCTCGGCCTAACGCCCGAATTGGGCAAGCATTTGAAACTTTTGTGTCTTACAACCATGGCGGCGAAGGGTGCGCCAACGGTAACTCGCGACCGCGGCGATTATGGCACCGGCGGCCGAAGCACGGCGGGGCTTGTCAAACGCTGGGGCCTTTTGGGGCTCAACGCGCTGCCGTTATGGTGACGATTCATCGTTAAAGCAGAACGCCGCGCTGCAACTCGGGTGTCGGCTTGCACTTGCAGCGCAGCCGCTTAGTGTGCGCGTGTTTTCTGGGCGAGGCGCGGGCAATGGAGTTTCATCTTCTCGTTGCGGTTCTGATGACCGGTGCGGTGCTGCTCATGTGGCTGTTCGGCCGGCAGCCGCTGTGGTTGCTGTGCGTCGGGGGCCTCATCGTCGGCGTCGTGATCGCCGCCAACCTCGACTCGCGAAAGAATTTCTACGCCAAGCACAATTTCCAATACCGCGCCGGCATCAAGGTCGTGCGCTAGCCTCAGCGTTTTCCCTTTCGCCACCCGCCGCGCATGCCGGGCTTGCCTGCGCTCGAGCGTGGTCCGCCCGAGCGGTGCGGTCTGACCTCGCGGGTGATGCCGATGCCCATTTCGTCGAGCACGGGCTTGTGCGCGCGGCTCTTTGCTTCCTCTGTACCTCTCCCCGTTGGGTCGTCGATCACCGCCATCTCGATCGCGCGCAGGCGCTTGATTTCGTCGCGCAGCCGCGCCGCCTCCTCGAAGTCGAGATCGGCCGCCGCCGCCCGCATCCGCGCTTCGAGGTCGGCGATCACCGCCTCGAAATTGTGCCCGATCAGCGCCGCCTCGTCCGTGCCGCCGACACCGGCGAGCCCGCCGGCCGTCGACACCAGCACGTGGTCGCGCTCGTACACGCTCTCCAGGATGTCGGCGATGCCCTTCTTGACGCTCTCGGGCGTGATGCCGTTGGCCGCATTCCACGCCGCCTGCTTCTCGCGGCGCCGGTTGGTCTCCGCGATCGCGCGCTGCATCGAACCGGTCACCGTGTCGGCGTACAGGATCACGCGGCCTTCCACGTTGCGCGCCGCGCGGCCGATGGTCTGAATGAGCGAAGTCTCGCTGCGGAGAAAACCCTCCTTGTCCGCGTCGAGAATGGCGACCAGCGCGCATTCCGGGATGTCAAGCCCCTCACGCAAAAGGTTGATCCCCACCAGCACGTCAAACGCGCCGAGCCGCAGATCGCGGATGATCTCGATGCGCTCGATCGTGTCGATGTCCGAGTGCATGTAGCGCACGCGAATGCCCTGCTCGTGCAGGTATTCGGTCAGGTCCTCCGCCATGCGCTTGGTCAGTACCGTGACCAGGGCGCGATAGCCCCGCGCCGCCACCTGCCGCACCTCGCCCACGAGGTCGTCGACCTGTGTGCGCGCCGGCCGCACCTCGACCTCGGGGTCGATCAAGCCGGTCGGCCGGATGACCTGCTCGGCAAACACGCCTTGCGTCTGGTCGAGCTCCCACGGCCCAGGCGTGGCCGACACGCAGATGGTCTGCGGACGCATCGCATCCCATTCCTCGAACCGCAGCGGCCGGTTGTCCATGCACGAGGGCAGGCGGAAGCCGTACTCGGCGAGCGTCGCCTTGCGCCGAAAATCGCCGCGATACATGCCGCCGAGCTGCGGAATGGTGACGTGGCTCTCATCCACGAACACGAGCGCATTGTCGGGGACGTACTCGAGCAAGGTCGGCGGCGGCTCGCCGGGTTTGCGGCCGGTCAGATAGCGCGAATAGTTCTCGATGCCGGCGCAGGAACCGGTCGCCTCCATCATCTCCAGGTCGAACAGGGTGCGCTGCTCGAGCCGCTGCGCTTCCAGGAGCCGCCCGGCGCGGTTCAGCTCCTCGAGCCGCTGCCGGAGCTCGACCTTGATGTTCTGGATCGCCTGCAACAGCGTCGGCCGCGGCGTGACATAGTGCGAATTGGCATACACCTTGACGAATTCCAGCTCGTCGGTGTTTTGCCCGGTGAGCGGATCGAATTCGTGGATCGATTCCACCTCGTCGCCGAACAGGTTGATGCGCCACGCCCGGTCCTCGTAGTGCGCCGGGAAAATGTCGATCGCGTCCCCGCGCACTCGAAATGAGCCGCGGTAGAAGTCGCCCGCGGTGCGCTTGTATTGCAGCGCCACGAGGTCGGCGATCAGCCGCCGCTGATCGAGCCGGTCGCCGCGCTTGAGCGTGAACGTCATCGCCGAATAGGTTTCAACCGAGCCGATGCCGTAAATGCACGACACCGAGGCCACGATGATCACGTCGTCGCGTTCCAGCAGAGCGCGCGTCGCCGCGTGCCGCATGCGGTCGATCTGTTCGTTGATCGCCGCATCCTTCTCAATGTAGGTGTCGGTGCGCGGGATGTAGGCTTCCGGCTGGTAATAGTCGTAATAGGAAACGAAATATTCCACCGCGTTGTCGGGGAAGAAGCTCTTAAACTCGCCGTAGAGCTGCGCCGCAAGCGTCTTGTTCGGCGCCAGGATGAGCGCCGGCCGTTGGGTCTCCTCGATCACCTTCGCCATCGTGAAGGTCTTGCCAGAGCCGGTGACGCCAAGCAGCACCTGCGTGCGCTCGTTGCGTCGCACGCCCTCCACCAGCTCCCGGATCGCCTGCGGCTGGTCGCCCTTCGGCTCGAAGTCGGATTTGATGACGAGCCGCCGCCCGCCTTCCGTCTTCTCCGGCCGCGGCGGCCGGTGCGGCGTCCACACCCGCGGGCTGCCGTCCTCGCGGAAAAACTCCGGCCGCCCTTCGCGCAGCAACTTCTCCAGCGCGCGCATGCTCGCGGTGGCGCCGGTAATTCCCTCATCTCTTCCCGCTTGCGGGGGAAGGTCGCCCGCCCTCGCTCCGTTCCGGGCTTCGGTGCGCCCGCCACCCGCTCCTCGCAGCGCGGGAGAGGCAAGAGATCCCTCATCCTCGTCGATCCCCCAAGCGCGCGCGAGGTCGGGATCGAGCTCGCCGAGCCGCGGCGCCTTCGCCACATAGCCGGCTTGCGCTGCTTCGCCGAGGGCCTGCTGGGTCGATTTGCGCGCGCGGTGCGCGGCGGAAAAATCCGCGCGGCGATCGAACGAATTGTCCGGTGGCGGCTGCAGTCCGGTGCCCGAGCCGATGCCGGCCGTGCCCTTCTCGATCGCCGGATTGAGCAGATCGGCAAGCGCGGGATCCATCGGCGCCACAGCGGGCCGATGCGCCTTGGCGCGCGTCGGACGCGCGGGGTCCCTCTTCGGTTTGTCAGGGGCTCGGGCCATCGCGTCAATATGGGCCCACGCCGACGCGGAGGGAAGGGCATGCGGCTTACAGGCCGCACTTGCCCCGGGGAGCCGGATTCACCATTCAAACCGTGTCGTTTCGCCGCCCGGGCTCCATCGTGCTACTTCGCGTCAATGCCGAAGACCGCGGCCCAATCATCTTGTGTTTGCTTGCAATACGCACCGATAGTGCCTATGTTGGTTGATTGATATTTGGCCGGACAACTGGGCCGCTTCGCTCGCATAACGGGCGCACGTTCAGATTCTCTCCAAATTCGACAAACCGGGGAATTGGCGACTTTAATCGTGCGCCAACCTCAACGTGCACACCGCTAGCGAAAGGTAATTCGATGAATACGGGCATAGTGAAATTCTACAACGACCGAAAAGGATTCGGCTTCATTCAACCGGACAACGGCGAGAAAGACGTGTTCGTGCATGCGACCGCGCTCGAACGCGCCGGGATCCATAGTCTGAGCGAGGGCCAGAAGGTCCGATTCGACACGCGTAACGATCCGCGCAGCGGGAAGATCGCAGTCAATGCGATCGAACTCGCCTGAACGAGGATCGTCAAGAAAGTGCCGCCGCCCGCTAGGGCGGCGGTATTGCGATTGGGGAATTCAGCAGGCCGCCGCCGAACATTGGTAATGCGCCGCTTTCAGCTCATTCTGATCAAACCATCGCACTATCACGATGACGGCTACGTCATCCGCTGGTGGAGGGCGCTGATACCCTCGAACTCACTTGCCTCGATCTACGGCCTGGCGCTCGACTGCGCACAGCGCAAGGTGCTTGGGCCCGACGTTGCGATCGATATCGATCTCTTCGATGAAACCAACACCCGGGTCAAGACTCGGAAGCTGATCGCGCGCATGCGCAGGCATCGCAACTTCGGCCTAGTCGCGCTCGTCGGGGTGCAGTCCAATCAATATCCGCGCGCTCTCGACATCGCGCGCCCCTTCCGCGCCGCCGGCATTCCAGTGGTGATGGGAGGATTTCATGTATCCGGCTGCCTCTCGATGCTCGACGGCGGCGCCATCGACCTCGACCGCGCGCGGGAATTGGGTATTTCGATTTTCGCCGGCGAAGCGGAGAACAAGCTGGCCGACATCGTCAGGGACGCCGCCGACAATCGCCTGAGGCCGCTCTATGATTTCATGCAGGAGCTGCCGTCGCTCGGGGGCGCGCCGATCCCGTTCCTGCCCCGCCAATTCGTCAAACGCACTGCGGGGACTAATGCCAGCTTTGACGCCGGCCGGGGCTGTCCGTTCCAATGCTCGTTCTGCACCATTATCAATGTGCAGGGACGCAAATCGCGCTACCGCACGCCGGACGACATCGAGAGAATTGTGCGCGACAATTGGGCTCAGGGGATCTCGCGCTATTTCATCACCGACGACAATTTCGCCCGCAACAAGGATTGGGAGGCGATCTACGACCGGCTCGCCAAGCTGCGCCAAGTCGACAAGATTCCGATCGGTTTGATGATTCAGGTCGACACGCTGTGCCACCGGATCCCCAACTTCATCGAGAAATCCAAGCGGGCCGGCGTCACGCGCGTCTTCATCGGCCTCGAAAACATCAACCCGGACAACCTGGCCGCGGCAAAGAAGAAGCAGAATCGGATCACCGAATACCGAAGAATGCTGCTCGCCTGGAAGGCGCAGGGCATCTTCACCTACGCCGGCTATATTCTCGGGTTTCCCGCTGATACCCCGGACACGATCCGCCGTGATATTGCCATCATCCAGCGCGAGCTGCCGGTGGACATGCTGGAGTTCAACATCCTCACCCCGCTGCCCGGATCCGAGGACCACCAGGTGCTCTGGAACAAGGGCGTCGACATGGATCGCGATCTCAACAAATACGATCTTGAGCATGCTGTCACCGACCATCCAAACATGACGCGCAGCGAGCTGGAGGCGATTTACCAGGAGGCTTGGTCGCTCTATTACACGCCTGAGCACGTCGAAACGCTGCTGCGCCGCGCCGTGGTGACGGGCATCCCGCTGACGAGTTTCGTCAAGGTGCTGATCCAGTTCACGGCCATGATGCAGATCGAGAAAATCCACCCGCTGCAGAGCGGCCTGTTCCGCCTCAAGCATCGCTCGGAGCGCCGGCCCGGCGTCCCGGCCGAATCCGCGCTGACGTTCTATCCGCGATGGGCTTGGACCCTGCTCGTCAACAACCTGAAGCTCGCTTCAGTCATCTGGCGGACACTCCGCCTCAAGCGCCGCATCGAACGCGATCCAAATCGATTTCGTTACATGGACCAAGCCCTCATGCCGGCGCGCGACGACGATGAAGAGACCCTCGACCTGCTCACCAAAACAACCGGGGCAAGAGCCGCCATCGCGCATCAAAAGAGAGTGGCGCGGCTCGCGCACGCGGCTGCCGAGTGACAAGCTGATGGCAACGTCAATTCGGCCATAGCCGCCGCCCGACCGCCACCGCCGCCAGCATCCCGAGAAACTGTGCGGCAATGAAAGCCGCGACGCCGCTGGGCGCAATCCCGGCAAACGTGTCCGACCATGCGCGCGCGAAAGTGACCGCAGGATTGGCAAACGAGGTGGAGGCCGTGAACCAGTAGGCCGAGGTGATGTAGAGCCCCACCGCATAGGCGGTCGCGGCCGGCGCACGCGCCACGCAGCCAAAGATCGTCAGCAGGAGCCCGAGCGTCGCCACCGCCTCGGCGAACCACTGGCCGGGGCCGCTGCGCACCGTGGTCGAGACCTGCAGCAATGGCAGTTCGAACATCAGGTGCGCCGCCCACACGCCGATGATCCCGCCCGCGACCTGCGCAGCGATATAGCCGGCCGCCGCCCTCCACGAGATGGTGCCGCGCAACACAAAGCCGACGCTCACCGCCGGGTTGAAATGCGCGCCGGAAATGGGGCCAAAGATCAGAATCAGTACGGTCAGCGCCGCGCCGGTCGCAATCGCGTTGCACAACAGCGCCAGCGCGATGTTTCCGCCTGCGAGCTTCTGCGCCATGATGCCGGAGCCAATCACCGCTGCCAGCAGGAAGGCGGTGCCGAACAATTCCGCGGAGGCGCGTTGTGTGACCGAAGGCATCAAGCGGTCTTGGCCGCGGCAGCGTCGTCGGTCATCCTGCCGATCTCGTTCAGCCTGCCTTGCAGGCTGAGGCGATCGAGTTTTTCGATCGGCAACGCGGTGAATACCGCGATGCGCTGATGCAGCATGCGGTAGGCGTCGTTGAATGCGAACGCGACTTCGGCGTCCGTGCCGGTCGCCTTCGCCGGATCAGGAACCCCCCAATGCGCGGTCATCGGCTGCCCCGGCCACACCGGACAGCTTTCGCCGGCCGCGTCGTCGCACACGGTAAACACGAAATCAAGCTTGGGCGCGCCGGGCTTGGCAAATTCCTCCCAGGATTTCGAATACATGCCGGAGATATCGTAACCGAGCTTCCTGAGCAGCCGCGCGGCATGAGGATTGATCTCTCCCTTGGGATGGCTGCCGGCGCTAAAGGCGCGAAATTTCCCGTCCCCAACCCGGTTGAGGATCGCCTCGGCCATGATTGAGCGCGCCGAGTTGCCGGTGCAAAGAAACAGAACGTTGAATCCCCGCTGCTCCACGCATCCCTCCGTCGGCGTTGGCTTCGCAGATAGCGGCGGACCATTACACTTATGTGACACTCGCCGTTTTCCGGCCGCATCCAGCGCAATCGGCCGCCGAGTCTCAGAATCCCTTGATCACCTCGCGCACGTGCTCGACCTCGGGCGGTGCGGCGAAGGTGTCACCGACCAGCTTGCGCCACTCCTGAAAATCCGCCGAGCCGCGGAAGTCGACCGTGTGGTTTTCCACGGTGTCCCAATGAATGAACAGGCGGAAGCGGCTGGGCTTCTCGATCGAACGTTGCAACGTCAGTCCGCGGCAGCCCTTGGCGCGCTTGAAGATCGGCAGCGCCTCTCTCACGCCGCTTTCGAACTCCGCTTCCTTTCCCGGTTTCACGTCGATCTGTGCGATTTCGAGAATCATCTGGTTGTCCTGTGTGGCTTTGACCGGCGGTGTCACCACCACCCGGGTCGGCGGTGTTTTGTCGATCGCTAAGACTGTACCGATTCTCTCAACCGAAACATCGCAAATGTGTCCCTTGCGCGCCGCCTCTTAACGAAATGGTCAGCGCAGTTGGCGGTGGCGCCTTCCATTTTAAGGAAAATTACCGACCGGCGCGTAGGCTCGCCGCCGCTCAGGCCAAAGATCGCCTTCGTCGAACGAACCGTGGAGACCCGGACATGACAAGGCAAGTTCCGTGTTTTTTGACTGTCGCGTGCATCACCCTGGCGATGCCTGCGGCCATGCCGTCGCTCGCGCAGACCGAGCGCGAACTGAACTGGTGCTTTAAGGGCGCCGGGTTCTCTGCGGCACTGCGGATTCGGGGTTGCACCGCGGCGATCCAATCCGGGCGTCAATCCGACACGAACCTGGCCACCGCCTATTACAACCGCGGCATCGCGCACGCCGAAAAGGGCCGGAACGACCTCGCCATTGCCGACTTCGATCAGGTGCTGCAGCGCGACCCGGGCTCGATCTTTGCGCTCAACAATCGCGGTGCCGCCTACGCCCGCAAGGGTGACTACGACCGCGCCATCGAGGACTTCGACCAGGCCATCGGACTCAACCCCCGCTACGCCATCACTTTCAACAATCGCGGCATCGCCTACGCCAAGAAAGGCCGCTACGACCGCGCCATCATCGACTTCGAGGAGGCGTTGCGACTCGATCCGAAAGATAGAAGCGCGCAGCGGAACCGTCAGTTGGCAAAGCAGTTGCAGGCCGCCGCAGCGCGAGCCGGCGCCGACGGCGACGTGTCGCGCAAGCCCTCGTCTCACGCGAAGGCGGAGGACGGTGCCCGCGCGGCCGAACGCTCCGAATCGCGCGGCGCGGTTGAGCCGAAACCGGCGAAGCAGAGGCGGGATTCAGCCGACGCCGGAAGCAAGGCGGCGTCCGCGATGCGGGCGCCGACATCGAAACGCGTGAAGACCGTCTATTACACCGAATACAAGCAGCGCACCGCCGCGCGCTCCCGCCGCGCCCGGCCGCAGTCGGCCCTGCTCCGGTTCTTCCGCCAGGCGCAGAGCAGCATTCGCAACGCCTTCCGCATGGCCGCGCCGCGCCGGACGTTCTGAGCCGTTATTGCTTCGGCGGTGGAAAGCGCACGATGGTCACCAGCGTGATCCAGTTGGCCCTCTCGCCGGTCAGGTTGCGTCCGTAGACCAGATCGATGCCGAAGCGCCCCGGGGGCGGCTGAAAGCGAATGCCGGTCTGAACACGCGGACGCGTCGTTCCCGGCGCATCGCTGCTTCCGACCAGGCCGAACACCTCGCCGGTGAAGGTCCATACGCCATCCGATGTCTGCAGATCGATACCCCCGCCGTACAGGAGATAATGCCGCGGCACGATCCGATTCCACTGCCAGCCGGCGTTGAGATTGACGCGCGCGTTTTCGGTCAGCCGCAGCGTCGCCGGAAGGTAGGCGAATGTTCCCGCAATCTCGGCGGCCGTAAGATCGAAGAAGGCACCGCCGGCGACGCCGAGGCTCCAGCGTCCGTTGCCCTCCGGCACAAGATTGGTTTTGAACTTCGGCGCGGCGCCAGTGGTCTATTCCCGATCGGCGCGCGAGCGGCTCACTTGTACACTTACCTCCACCGGCCGGGCGATGTTGAACACGCACGCCGGATTGACCACCGCAACGAAGTCGCGATTGCTCGCAAACGCGGACCAAGTCTCGATCTGGCAGCCACCGGGCTCGTCAACCTCCGCGCTGTCGACCGCATAGGCGGCGCCGGAGCCGCGCGCCGGACCGGTGAAGCCGATGATGGCAGCGGAGGCCAAGATCGCAGCGACTAATATCGCCGCCGCGCGCGCGTTTCGAAAGCGCTTTGCGGAACCGAGCCTATCCCAACGCCGCCCCATCAAGAGAAGAATGTCATTGGGCCGCGGCGGTCGCAAGCCGGGAGCGGCAAGCGAGGCAAGCCTCAGCCGCCAAAGGCGTAGCTGTAGATCATGTGCGCCGGAGAGCCGGCGAACACGTCGTTGGGATCGCGTCGGACATCGGCAAACACGTCGATGCCGGCAAGCCACTCGCGCTCGGCGTTCTCCCACTGCATGGCCCGCGCCAAGGCCGCATTGAACTCGTAGAGATGGTGCGGCAGCCGCGCGTGCTTGAGCGCGACCGCAAATGCAATCGCATAGGCATTGCGTCCCACGATATTCAGCCGCGGCGTTGGGATTTCTTCGTCGCTGATCCCGTGATAGGCGCGCGCGCAGATGGTCGCGTCTGCCGACGCCCAGAACCGGCAGGAGCGCGGCCGGATGGCATACACCGAGCATGCTTCGTTCTCCAGCAGAGGGCAGGGATGCGGGTGCTTGCTCCGCGCCAGCCATTCGACGTCCCGAGTTTTTTCGAACGCAGTGCTGATCCTGCCCGCAACCGCCGGATCGGATCGCCGGCGCACGGCTTTGGCAATGAACAGCACTTCGGGTGCTGATGCGCTCACCCAGCCGTAGCAACAATGCGAACAGCCCTTCTTGCAGGCCACCGGAATGTAGGCGAGCTGCTGGAGGGTCGCATCGATGTGCGCGTGCAGGTAGCGCACGGGCGGATCGATGTTCTTGTTGCGCTTGGCCTGTTCCAGCAGCGCGTGCAGCCGCCGCGCCATGGCCGCGGTCTGCTCCGGCCCCTGCGCCTCGGGATCGATCCCGCCGGCCAAGGTCTTTTCGTCTTCCTTGGCGCGCTGCCGACGCTCCGCGCGGTTCATCACAGCCTGATTTGCCTGCAAGGTTCTGCCGCGGTCAGGCTAGCACAGAAGGGGAACTGCCCAACA
>FWPU01003942.1_pt1 | contig 35847 bp, 36 predicted proteins | sample 2228361 | NCBI WGS metagenome assembly FWPU01 (sample SAMEA103939777, study PRJEB20133) | metagenome
AGAGGTGGCCGAGCTGGTCGAAGGCAGCCGCCTGCTAAGCGGTTGTGGGGGTAAAACCTCACCCAGGGTTCGAATCCCTGCCTCTCCGCCATTTTAAAATGAGGGCATTGCCCTGAAAAAATCTTTCGAGGAGGTTAAAAGATGGTTTCAAAGAGGTTTCTCATTGCTGTTCTTTCAGTAATTCTCGTTGTATCCTTCACCGCATGTAAGAAAAAAGAGGAAAAACCTGTTCCACAGGCACAGACAGGACCTGGTGCAGGAGTTATGATGCCACCTGGTGAGACAAAGGTCGTTGTTCCTGAGAATGTAAAAGGAAAATGGGAAGGTGTAAAACTCCTCTTTGAGGACAGGACCTTAAAAAAGACCTCAGAAATTACGGTTAAACTTCACTCTGAATATTCTATACCGAATACCCCTCTTAAGTTGAAGGTTGAAGAATTCCTACCTGATTTTAAGATGGATGGTCTCACCATTACATCGTCTTCGAATGAACCAAATAATCCGGCAGTTAGGGTAATAGTTTATGATAATGGCAAGGAGATATTCAAGGGCTGGTTATATTCAAAATTTCCAACCATCCATCCATTCCAACACGAAAGGTATAGCCTCACTCTTAAAGAGGGTGTAAAGAAGGGATAGTTTCATATAGAGAAACAGGTGCGCCCATAGCTCAGCAGGACAGAGCGGCGGACTACGAATCCGTAGGTCGGGGGTTCAAATCCTCCTGGGCGCGCCATTAATTTTTTTTTGTGAAAAAACCCGCCTGTCTGATTCAGAATGTAATTATTATGAAAAGTGGAAATTATTGATGAGTAGTAAAAACTCAGAAAAGACTTATAACACTGTTTTATATTGTGGTAATTTTACCTTGACATATTATTTAAAAATGAATATCTTTTAAAAAAGATGAAAGGAGATACTGATGCGCAACATTTTCTTATTATTTATCTCGATAGTCATATTGACCTTATGGACAGACATTATATATGGAGAGGACAAAAACAAAAATTTCTTTGAATTTGGTTATGAGATTTCACACATAAAGTATGAAGAGCCAGACATTATGAAAGAGGAAGGTATAATGCATGGTATCAAAGGTTCCTATACCTGGAATGACTTATTTTTTCTCAAAGTCGAAGGAAGAGTGAGTTATGGAAAGGTTGATTATTCATCCCAAGAAAGCGGTACAATGAATAATATAGATGACTATCTTGTGGAGATGAGACTCACAACAGGTTATGATATAAAGATATTAAATGAGTTTAGTCTCATTCCGTATGGTGGTTTTGGCTACAGATATCTTCTTGATGATTCATCAGGCATGGTCACATCAGAAGGAGATTATGGTTACAGTAGGGAATCGAACTATCTCTATATTCCAGTCGGCATAAATTTTACTGCAGAATTCAGTGGCAAATGGTCTCTTGGTTTCACAGGAGAGTATGATTTATTCGTAGCTGGCAGACAGGTAAGTTATCTGAGCGATGTCCATCATGGATACAACGATATAGTGAATAAACAAAAATCAGGTTACGGATTAAGAGCCTCTATGGAATTGAAAAAGAGATTCAATAGTATCAGCATTGGATTATCACCTTTCATAAGATACTGGAATATCGAAGAATCAGAACATGCTGATCTCAAATGGTACGGGACAAAGATAGGAGAGGCATGGGAGCCAAAGAATAATTCAACAGAATATGGACTTGGTATTATACTGATATTTTAATTTCGACGAAGATTTATAGGACTCCCTTCTCTGATATAATATTTTTAGGATGTCAATACGCTGTCAATTCTGTGGTGAAGAGTACGATGTGACACTTTTTGAGTATGGAAATACCATAAATTGCGAATGCGGACATGTTGTAAAAGCAGAACTCAGAGAGATTGAGGAGGAAAAGATTAGGGAACTCAAAAGACTTGCTGATAGAATAGCCTTCCTCATCACATGCACAGACTATCCTGAAATAGATATCGAGATAGAAAAAGAGAAATTTAAAGAAAGACTTACTGAGCTTTTTCCTAATAAAACACACCTCTATGAACTCATATATGAGCCAAGGTTCATGAGGCTCAAAGAACAATTCAGAGAAGATTATTGATTCGCATCTGAACCTGAAGGTTAAATCAAGTATCAATATATAAGTCTTCCTCAAAAACCTTCATCTTCTCTATCAACTTCAATAAAAATATCCATAACAAAAGCATCTTTATGAGGTAGAGCATGATAAAGATTATGGATATTAATTATTGTGCTCCTCTTGGGTAGTTTTGTCGCTTTTTTTGAGGTATTTTCAAGCGAAAAACCCTCTATAGCAAAGCCATGTACAACACCAGGCTGTTATACTGCAAAACCACAAGAGATAAGAGGCAATCTCGTATCTGTATTAGCAAAGGCAAAACTGATATAGTTAGACGCAGGTGCAATTGGGACGGTTAGATTCGATGATAAAACAGTTATCAAAAACTAATCACAACCAGTCAACAAATTACCAAAAGGAGACGATCGTAGTTGTACACTGTGGAACGGGTGTAAAAGCTGAAATGGCTTATAATCTTCTCAAAGAAGGGGGTTATGATAATATAAGATTCCTTAATGCCAATGTGCGGATAAATAAGGACAGCACATACGAGATAACAAAAGAGGAAGAATAAAATAAAAGGGAGGGTTTTACCCTCCCTTTTTATACAGATATAGTTTCTCTCTCAACAAGCCAGCTAAGTCTGGAATTTTTTATAAGTGATCTTATCAATCCTTTAATAAACTCAACCTGATCGATTGCGGGTCTCTCTATCCTTCTGAATGGTTTTACTGAAGGCTTCACCTTGATATTAGCAAGTCTCTTTATCTGAGATTCTTTAACAGGGGTCAAAGTTTTATTAAGATTTTTAGCTATAGATGCAAATATCTGCCTGTGTAGCATCACTCCAAACGGTGGCTCTTTGACACCTATTACCTTTCTTAATCTTCCGAGATAATCAACTATGCTACCATCCTGCTCGAGATAATCAGGAGCAGGAAGAACAAGGTCAGCCTCTTCGGCAATGCCTGTAAGACGAGAATGCTGTACAATCATGAAATCAACCTCTGGTCTCTTATTTAACGGAACCTCTCCTACCACATAAAGGAGTTGCAGTCCACCCTGAATCATTTCACTGTAACCCATATTACTAGGGACAAGTCCCATAAGAACCACACCTTTTGCATTGGCTTCATAAGGAATAGATACAGCCTTTCCCTTTATTAATTCTAAATTCGAAGAAGAAGGATACATCGCACATGATGTTAAGATAACAGGATTCTTCGAGTCCATATAAAGAGAAGCTGCCTTCTCGATTGTCTCTGTTACAGGTGAATCCTTAACGTCCCTCAAGAGCTGGGAAGGAATCTTCACGCCTTTATTCTCTATCGCTTTTATGAAAGACTTGATAGTCTCTATCTCATCACCAATGATGCTTAAAGTTGCGATTTTGCTCAAAGGAGTCTCTTCCCTGTTAATGGCTATCACCTTTACATTTCTTTTAAGGGCTCTCCTTAAGATGACATCGAGTGCAGGTAATACCCTTGTCCATTGAGATGGATTGAGGTCAATAACAATAAAGAGATCTGAACCATCCATATCAGCAGCATTTATAAGTGTATCCCTATCTCCATAGAGGCTCACTGTTGTATCTATATTCTTTGTCTTTACAACCTCAGTTGCAAACTCTTTGAGTGCCAGTGCATCCTCATTCAGAATACTTCCACTTGCAATAAATCCTGAATCCTTACCCGCTTTCTTTAACCTCTGTGCAGCGATCTTTAATGCCTCATCCCATGTCGTCTCCTTGAGAATGCCATTTTCCTTTACAAGAGGGACTTTCAACCTTGAATGGGACTCTAGCGCATCATATCCAAATCTACCATAGGCACATATATATTTACTTACAGAACCCTCCGGAGCAGCTGCATTAATCTTCATCATACTTCCATCCATTGTGCTCACAGTAATATCACATGCATTTCCACAGAGAAGGCATATGGAGGACTTTTTTTCATAATCCCATTCTCTTCCCTTTCTCCATCTATCAGCCTCGAGAATGGCATTAACAGGACATACATCTATACAACTTCCGCAAAATGTACACCCTGATTCCTGAAGTGGCATATCCATTGCAGTAGTAACCTTTGAACCAACTCCTCTTCCCATAAAATCGAGGACATTTGTATCTTGTTCTTTGCATACTCGCACACACCTTGCACACAATATACAGTAATCAGGGTCACGCTTAATAAAAGGATTAGCATCATCTGGGGTAAAATTAAATCTCTTTCTTGTAAATGATGACTCCTTTATCTCAAATTCATAGGCATATCTCTGGAGATCACATACACCAGCCTTTGTGCATGTCATACAATCAAGGGGATGCATGGAGAGAATAAGGTCAATAACGAACCTCCTCATCTCCCTTATATGTTCTGTATTCGTCTTCACCACCATCCCTTCTTTAACCCTTGTATTGCATGCTATTTGCGGTCCTTTTGCACCCTCGATCTCTACAAGGCAGAGCCTGCAGGCACCAATGGGTCTCATACCTTTTATGTAGCATAGATTCGGTATATGGACTCCAGCATGTTCTGACGCATCTATAAGATTCATGCCCTCAGGAACCTCTATCCTTTTACCATCTATCGTTATGTTAACCATCTTTTGAGACATATGTATTCCTCCTTATTATTTATTTTAAACCCCAACAGGACTCTCTTCCTTTATATCAATGATCTCTATGGCATCCACAGGACATACCTTTATACACTCTCCACATCTTATACATCTTCTGTCTCTTATCTCGAATGGAAGATACCCACTAAAGTAAGGTTTTCTCTCCTCACCGATAATTGCATTAAATCTACAGACCTTCTTACATTCACCACACGCAATACACTTATAAGGTATAATCCTGTATTCTATCAATGCCAAACACTCCCTCTCAGGACATCTTCCCATGAGATGTTCCTCGAATATACCTGTATTGAGCCATTCAAGTATAAATCCAGCTGTATCCTTCCCTTTTTTACACATCGATGTCTCGAGCATATGTGTAGATATCCTCTTCAATTGAGACATGTCTTCTTCCTTTCCATTTCCCTCGACAATATTAATGAGCCTTATCTTCATCTCGTATGAGCCCATCTCACAGGGGAAACATCTTCCACACATCGGTCCATTAAGGAACTCTGTTATATAAAAAAGTGCCTTCTTCACAGGACACCTTATGCCCTCCTCCGCCTCCTTTCTTATCTCATCAACCTTCTTTTCTTTAACCTCAGTCATCTCTTCCTCCCTAGTTCATAGGTTCTTTTTACCTTATCGTGCTTAACAGCACCAATAGGACATGCTATGTAACATGCCTTGCACTTTGTGCAATAATCCTGATCAATAAAGAATGCATTCCTTGTCTCCTTCACAGCATCATAGGCACATGCTTGTTTACAGAGTCCACAAAGAAAACAAGTTTCATGGTCTATGTAGAATACTCCCATACCATTGCACGTCATTGCCCTGCAGTATTTATCATATATATGCTCCTCATATTCCTCCCTGAAATATCTTATGGTGCTCAAAACAGGATTCGGTGCTGTCTGACCCAATCCACATAGAGAGGCTTCCTGAATAAGTCTTCCAAGTTCCTCAAGTCTTTCTATATCTCCATCAATTCCCTGACCTGAGGTTATTCTATTGAGTATCTCGAGCATCTGGTATGTTCCGATCCTGCATGGAGGACACTTTCCACATGACTCTGACTGAGTGAATGAGAGAAAATACTTCGCCACATCCACCATGCATGTATCTTCATCCATGACAACCATACCACCTGAACCCATCATCGAACCCACTTTTGCGAGGGAATCGAAATCAACCGGCATATCGAGAAATTCCTCAGGAACACATCCTCCTGAAGGCCCTCCAGTCTGTACTGCCTTGAATTTCTTATTTCCTATTATTCCACCACCAATATCGAATATTATCTCCCTCAGGGTTATCCCCATCGGAACCTCCACAAGACCTGTATTCTTCACCTTTCCTGTAAGGGCAAATACCTTTGTTCCTGGTGAATTCTCAGTTCCGATACTTCTGAACCACTCTGAACCATTCAATATAATTGGTGGAACACATGCATATGTCTCTATATTATTCAGATTTGTAGGATACCCCCATACACCACCACCTGGCTCTGACAGCCTCGGTGGTCTTGGTCTCGGAAACCCTCTTTCACCCTCAATCGAGGCAACGAGTGCTGTTGACTCACCACAGACAAATGCACCTGCACCCTCCCTTATATCAAGATAAAAATTCATTCCTGTACCAAGAATATCCTTTCCCAGTAACCCAAGTTCTTCTGCCTGCTTTATGGCAATCTTCAGGTTCTTAACCGCAAGGGGATACTCATGCCTCACATAGATAAATCCATACTCAGCACCTATGGCATACGCACATAATAGCATTCCCTCGATAAGACTATGAGGATCTCCTTCCATTATAGCTCTGTCCATAAAAGCTCCTGGATCACCCTCATCTCCATTCGCAACAACAAATTTGATCTTACCAGGTGACTTTTTTGTATGCCTCCATTTCTTACCCGCAGGGAATCCTGCACCTCCACGACCCCTGAGATTGGCTTTATCTACCTCGTCGAGCACCTCATCAGGCGACATATCCCTCAATGCCTTCTCGAATGCTCTGTAACCATCCATTACTATATAATGATAAATATTATTCGGTTCGATCATGCCATTATTCCTGAGAGCCACTCTCCTCTGTTTATTATAAAAAGGAAGTGCATTCATCTCAACAAGTGGTTCACTCAATATATCTTCCCTGTAAAGGGACTGTCTATAATACATGCCACTAGATAAGGTATAATTGACTATCTGGATTGCTTGTTCTGGCTTTACGCGATGGTAGTAAACCTCATGGGGCTCTACCTTAAGATTTGGTCCTTTCTGGCACAAACCCTGACAGCCTGTCTTTATTATCTCGACATCGACTCCCCTTTTTTTACTCTCATCCTCTATGGTAGAGATCACTTTACTTGCCCCGTTTGCGAGGCAGGCAGTTCCACAACAGACCCTCACTCTATTTTTCTTAGGAAGAAATAACTCCCTCGAGAGTCTCTCTCTAAGAGACTTAAGATCATCCACACTTCTTAGTCTTTCCATCTACTTAATTGCCTCCGTCTTTATTGTCTTTATAAGTTCATCCAATTTTTTCGAACCAATCTCTCCCACAACCTCTTCATTAAGAGTCACGACAGGAGCAAGTCCGCAGCAACCTACACAACCCACTGTCTCAAGGGTTAGAGACATATCAGGTGTTGTCTCACCCTCATTAACACCAAACTCATTCTTTAACCTTTCGAGCACCTTCGATGCACCCCTTACATGACATGCAGTACCCATACATACACATACAACATTCTTACCTCTTGGTTTGAGATAAAAATGTTTATAAAATGTGACTGTACTGTAGATATCTGCAAGAGATAGATTAAGTTTCCTCGAAAGTTCCCTCAATTTATCCTCAGGAAGATAATTATATTCCTTCTGCATCTCTTGAAAGGCATGTATGAGAATACCCCTTTTCTTCATAGATTCATGAATATGCGTGCCACATCCCTTGTAATATGATTCAATATATCTATCATCTATATTCATCTTACCTCCTAAATCTGTGCATGTGCCCTCTGAGCCTTTTCGAGTTCCCTTCGTGCTGCCATATCCATAAGCACACGCTCTGTGCCAAATCTTCCTGGCTCGTATGGCCTCAGTTTAAGAGCAGCCCTCGCCTTATCTATATAATCAAGGGCAATTGAAAGCATCCTTTCTGGGTCAGGCTCAAAGTGCATAGCACCTTTGAATCTCTCAAACCAGACCTCAGTCATTATCTTTGTAACCTCCCTCGATGCACCAACAGGTGATTCTCCACCGAATATCACAGGAACACCAGATGCTGCAAAATAACAACCAATAGCTATAGCCTTCTCTGACATCCATTCAGGTGCTATTCCAACACCTGGCATCCCACCAATCTCGTCAGACAATCCTCCTTCCTCTGCCATTGCACTAAGAATCGTTAGTATCCTTGAGTTATCCACACATGCACCAAGATGGAGTATGGGCGGAATTCCAATAGCCTCACAGACCTCTCTTAGACCAGGACCTGCATGTTCCAAAGCCATCTCAGGAGTAAGATACCCAGCTGTACCACATGCAGCTGAGCCACACCCGGTAGAGACTATCAAAACATCATTCTTTATCAACTCAATGGCAAGGTATCTGTGGATACCTGTTGATGGAAACCTTGGATTATCGCAACCAGCAATACCTACAACACCTCTTATCCTTCCAGCCATTATTGCATCATTAAGGGGTCTGAATGATGCCCTCCATCTTCCACCCTGCATGTATTCAATATATTCGTGCGAGAATCCTGCAATTACAGGAAATCTCTCTGTTACATGTGCACCCTTTGTCTTTCTATTTGGAAAATTATCTATGGCAATCTTTACTATCTCTCTCGCTATTTCCCTTGCCCTGTGCTCATCATACTCTATATGGATAGCCCCTGGTATCTTTGCCTTATAAGATGTAGTTATAACCTTTGTATGGAACTTCTTTGATAATTCAGCTATTGCTGGCATAATACACTGCACATCAACAGTTATAGCATCAACGAGCCCTGTCATTATACCTAATTCCTGGTTGGTGAAACCACCTGCTGTTGGAATACCATGTCTCATCAGTACCTCATTCGCTGTACAGCACATTCCACCAAGGTTTATTCCCTTTGCACCCTTTGACTTAGCATAGGCAAGCATCTCTGGCTCAGAGGCAACATCGACTATCATCTCTGCAAGGGATGGTTCATGTCCATGGACAACTAGATTCACCTCGTCTTCCTTAAATATTCCAAGGCTCGCCTCTGCCCTCACAGGTCGTGGAGTTCCGAAGAGTATATCAGTTATATCTGTTGATATCATGCATCCACCCCAGCCATCAGCAAGGGCTGTTCTCAACCCATGAAGGAGGAGATTGTCAGGGTCATGGTCAACGCCAATCGATGTCCTATGCATCGCCTCTGCAACCTCTCTATCTATTCCACGAGGTGCTACTCCCCATCTTCTCCATCTCTCTTGAGTCTTTTTTGGTGCCCTCTTAAGATAATTCAATTCTCCTTTCTGCCTTCCAAAGTCCTCTATGAATTTTAATGCCACATCCTTTGCAACATCATTAACTGCCCTTCCCTCAAACTCTATCTCAAGGATATCAGCGACCCTGTATAATTTCCTTACATCCTTTATCTCGAAGTCCTTCGTCTCACCTTCTGCAACAGCAAGAAGTGTCAATGCCATATCCCTTGCATGGTCACTGTGTGCTGCAGTGCCTGCTGCTATCATCCTGACAAGATTCCTCGCAACGACCGTTGGTAATGATGCTCCACAAACTCCATGTGCCTCTTCCTCAGCATTTTTACCAACGAGTCTACATGGTCCCATATGGCAGACCTTACAGCATGCACCACTTGCACCTATCGGGCATGGTTTTAATCTTTCAGCCCTCTCAAAGCAAGTCTCTAATCTATTTTCTTCACCCCATTGAATAATTCTTTCTGCTGCCTCACTTGCACTCTTTAATAATTTTTTATCCATAATCTACCTCCTATTTAATGATTGGCTCCATCTCTAATGCTGGATGGCCAACACTCGTAAGATATTCAAGGAGCTTCTCTGAATCCTCACATATAGTCTCATCAGCAATCTTCTCAAGGAGATCAGGAACTCCTTCTTCTTCTGCCCTCTTCTGAAACGCCTCCTTAATCCTTTCCTTCAATCCCTTTGGCATCCAGACAATTCTTTTTAGACCTCCATCTCCATACAGGAATTTCTTTGATGTAATAAAATTAACACCTATACCCATGAATCCTGGCGTCTGCATTCCACCACCCACTGTGCCTGCAAGGGTAGAAAACTTCATACCAATCGGAGTCATGCCTGTAAAACCCCTGTTCACGATCATAACTCCATTTGCCTCAGGAATAATAACGACGATACACTCAAAACATCCACAGGAAGTCATGGGATTCTCCATTATTGTGTAGAGATTCAAAGTCTCTACTGCCCCACCTGATGCCTTTTTAAGGTACTCATCAACACCTGAATATCTTCCATAACGGGAATCGAGTAATTCACCCTTTGGAACAGGCTGGTTTCCACCTGTAGGGTCTATCTCATATGCAGCCTTTCCATCAAGCCAGTTATATGCCCCACAGAGTCCGAGCCTCTCAGGTGTAATAACACAGACATGGCTTGGTGCAAAGGACTGGCATAGAAGACATGAATAGAATGTATCGACAGCCTCATCAGTAAGAGTACCAAGTCTCTGATCCCTCTCCCTATAAGCCTTTCTCGCCTCTTCTCTTATTCTTTGGACATCTTCCTCATCCACATAAAGGGTCACTTGAACCTTATCTACTATCGCCTTATATCTTGACTTTGTCATTGTTACAAGGATGATCCCAAGGTGCTCAAGTGTAATACCTGCATTCTTTGCAGCATTACTTATCCTTATCCAGTTTATGTCCCTCTGTCCCATATGCCAGAGTCCTTGTGCCTCATTAATATTGTGATGCACCTTCCTCTCTATGATTGATTCGAAGTCCTTCTGCATCCTTCTTCCAGCCACATCTATGACAATCCCAAGTGGCATCTGACCACCCTTCTCATATACATCCTGCCAGTTATTTCCAACTATTGTGATCTTTCCATCCTCCACATCCTCCATCTCCTTCATTCTCACCCATTCGAATGCAGGAGTTCTCTGGCCACCGAATTCAATAAATGTATCCTCTTTACGAATCCTCTCACCCTCAAAGGCAGGTCCATATGCAACAGGAATGGGTGGTTTATCAACGACTATCTTCAGTCCTCTTACCTCTATTGCCTTCTGGACAATCTTTGTGTGATCAAGCTCTTTATCTACCTCTTCATATGTACATACACCTGTTGGATGTATCACAGGAACATCTGTATCAGAGATAGCAGGATAACCCATATTAATGGCACCTGCACCTGTTGACCACTTAATATCATCGAGCTCTCCAAGAACCAATGCAAATGCAAAGACCCTGTCCTTTGTATATTTCAGTTGTCTTTTATAATCCCCTGGCTTTATACCACCAAATATAAGTGCAGCCCTTATAGACCAGTCAAGGGCATAAAGGGTATGTTCAGTATCAGGTCCAAGGGGCACTATATAGGTATCCCATCCAAGTTCCACCTTCTGCCTCAATAGCTGTTTTGTCACGCTCGTAAGTTCTCCATTCTTATCCCTTGCCTGTCCTGAAAGGAATATAAGTATATTCTTTTCCTGGAGTTCCCTCACTATCCTTACTGCTGTCTCATCGTCAGGGGCAGCACCTATGATTGCAGCAAATCCTGGCATCCTTCCATCAACGAGCTGGATTCCGAGATTCCTCTGAATGGTATCTGTTATAAAACCATTATAGACATATCCTGTCTCTGGATCTTTATATGGCTCTTCACCATTAATATATTTGAGGGCAAGTATAATCTCCTCTGCAAATAGTGTCGCCATGCCTGAATCCAATGCCTCACCAAGGTAAGGTTTCCATAACTTCTCTTCAGGTTCTTGATGAAGAAGTTCCTTTGCCATATTGAGTGCAACCTTCATATCCTGAAGGGTCTTCACAGGAAAGGCGGTCATTGCATATATCATCGGCAGGTAATAAGCGGTATCAGGAAATTCAAAAGTGAAATCCTTTCCTTTTTCTGATATTGCCTTATCGAGTAATTCCTCCGCTCTCTCAACGAGTTTATGTGCACCCCTGATGGCTGCTGAGGCTATTAACCATGACATTTTTTTACCTCCAAATAAATAAAGTTTTTTGTTAATTTATTTTATTACATACTTTAATTTTATTTCAAGTTACGGCTCCTGAGAAAAGCAGGAAGCCCGTTTGCTTCCCTTGGACCCACTGTAATCTTCCATCCTGGAAGTTTCTCCTCTATAGCACCACTAAGGATAGCAACATATCCAGGAATAATGAGCTCTTTATGGTTTATCTCATTCTCAACTCCACTTTCCTTTATAAACTGGGCAATCTTTGCTGCTGTGAATTTACCTGCTGCCCATGCTGTAAGAACGGATAATCCCTCGCAATCCATCACAGCAAGCCTTGAAGGAACCTTGCTGTTCTCGATCTCACCAGAAACTATAAAATATGTGAGAGAGAAATTCGTAGTAATGAGAAGTGGTGATTCAGGCATAGGTTCTCCAATCTTGTATATCTTCTGCTCCACCTGCATAGGTACCTGAGGATCGGTATATATATTCTGCCTTAAAGTAAAGAGTGCAAGATTCTTCCATCTTTCTAGATTGCTTAATACCACAATGGATGCATACTTCGTGATAGCAAGAGCTGCAATCAATGTCTCGAGCATCTGATCATCCCTCTTGACAAATGTGATAACAGGATAACCAAGAGGCTTAAAATTCTTCTTTAATGCAGACCTTCGTATGAAGGTATTAGCCTCTAAGATCTCTTTTGCCCTTCGTGTACGAGGATCTATCACCATATCCTCCACACCGAGTCCCTTTATTTTTTCAGTCAGTTGAGTGAGTGCATCGAGACCATCTGCCACCACGCCAAGAGGAATCTTATATCTCTTTGCAAGTTCTGCCATTGCCTCTGAATTAGACTCATTAGCACCATAAAGAATAGGTTTTTTATCTCCTGTAATCTTGAGGGCAGCATCCCCCGAAGCAGGATTTGTCGTTGAAATAATAAGTGGAACATGAGGTGCCTTCTGAGTTATATCTTTCAAGACCTTCTCAAACCTTCCAGGATCATTAGAATCATTGCTAACCAGGATAGCATCTATCCTTAATTTTTGCCCCACCCTCTCTATCTCTGATTTCATTACACCATCTATAAGATTCATTATCTCTTCATCAGACATTGTATCCTTCATCTCTACAGCAAACACACATGGATTAACAAATTTCTTTTCATGTCTAAAGAGTACGGTCTCTTCACCCATCTTAAGTACCATGTCACCACTACCAAAAGTGATTGTCCTTATCGGTGGTGCAGATGCCTCACCGAGTATCTTCTTTGCTTCTTCTGAGATATCAGGACATTGCTCTATGGATGCCTGCCTTTGAGCAAGTTTCATCGCGAATGCAAGACATGTGGGATGGCCGCATTTTTTACAGTTTGTCTTTGGAAGCAATTTAAATATCTCAACTCCTGTAAGAGCCATAACTTCCTCCTTACATTATCTCATCTATGAATTTTTCTACTGCCCTTACTGCCTCTGGGTGTCTCATTATCAAGAGTTCAGCGCCTGCTATTAATAATGAAGTAGCAGTAACAGCCTCCCATGCTATCCCTCTTTCTCTTAATAAACCCCATTGAGGCATCTCTGTCTCTGCAGCCTGTGTCTCCTTAATCTTCCAGACATACATTCCAACATCTCCTAACATCGGTGGTTGCATAACTGCATCGTTCTGTGTAAGTGCAGCAAGTCTTATCCTCTCCATAACTGAATATGTATATTCGAGTCCGTATCCAAGGGCAGAACACATCGGATCTGTAATGAGTCTCTCTTTAGCAAATCCCATCTGTGTAATGAGTATATTCAACTGTTTAGAAAGGTTTATGTCAAGTTCTGACATCGCTATCAATTGATGGTTATGAGCCATTGCTGCTGCAGCGATGGTCTTATAATTTCCTTCCTGCGCCTTTCCAATTATACAATTCCTTCCCTTTGCAGCCTCTGCTACTGCAACAAGAACCTCAGAATCTTTTTCTATGTGGTTGCTACCGAGAATTATTAAAGGAACATTTATATTATCAAGGACATCCTTAACAGTCTTTGCTGCATCTTTTGCTGATCTATTCTCCCTGTCAGGATGAGTCCCTATGAGCCTCAATGCAATACCCTTTGTATTAAGTTCATTCTGACAAAAAAGTGCCCACTTCACGGGATCATCTGATACACCCTCGTAAACCTTCCTCACTTCCTCAGGCCAGTCATCAGGAGGTACATCCTGTATCTCATAACATATCACTGGTCTGTTTGGAACATTACCTTCAAAAGAGTGGAATGGAAGAACATCTTCACCACCAAATACTATCTTTTTCTCTGTTCCAGCAGTTACCTCAAAGACCTTTCCTGAATATTTTTCTCTGGGAGCCTCGAATGCCATTGTCACCTCCTACATTTCAAGATAAGAATGGGCATAAAGTGTCCTACCCATAATAACATCTATCGTCTTCTTCATGACTATTGTCTCCTCATTATCCTCAATAGACTCACCATGAAGTATTTTATTAAATATTTCTCTCTCTTGTATAGCATCTGATATCTCCACAGGATCTGCTATGGCTGCTGTTAAACCTGCATCAAAAAGCATAAGAAAGTAATATTTATTCAATACTGGTCTTAGATGTTTCGGACAGCCATTCGATATATTACTGAGACCAACGACTGTCTTCATGGGTGGATCATTCATCTCCTTAAACATCTTCACTGCCTCTATAACCTTCAATGCATGATCCTGTGAAGTAGCAATCTGGAGAACAAGAGGATCAAGATATAAATCCTCAAGAGGTACTCCATACTCCATTGCCCTCGCCATTATCTCTGCAGCAATGGCTGCCCTCTCACCTGCATCAGCAGGAAGACCACCCTTACCAACAGTCAAGCCAATTATCTGGGAATTATACTTTGCAGCAAGTTCGAGAATAGGAAATCTTTCGGGATCATTCGATGTAGAATTAATGAGGGGCCTTCCCCATTGATTGTTATGAACCTTAAGTCCTGCTTCTATTGCCTTATAATTCGTTGTATCGAGACATACTGGAAGGGGAACAGCCTCCTGTATTGTCGTAACCATCCATTCCATCAACGCCTCTCCATTATCCTCTGCAGGACCGATATTCGCATCTATCATATGGGCACCTGCCTTCCATTGAGCTACTGCTATTTCCTGTATAGGTGCCTTATCTTTTTTAAGCATCGCCTCTCTCACCCTCTTTGCAATAATGCTGAGTTTCTCGCCAATAATCAGCATTAAAATCACCTCCGATAAATGTTATAGAACAACAGAATTGGAAATTCTAACATAACCGAATTCTAACATAACCGTAACGATTTTGAAAATATTTTTTTTTATGGTTATTATAACACATCTATATTGACAAGTAACAGACTTTAATGTTAAGTTTTTAATGATTCATAGGTGCCTTAGGGCTTAATAGGGAATCCCGTGAGAATCGGGAGCGGTCCCGCCGCTGTAACCGGGGACGAAAGCCATTTAGCCACTGTCTAATAAAGATGGGAAGGCTGGTGAGTAGGATGATCCGGGAGCCAGAAGACCTGCCTGTAATGAAGTAGTAAAACTCCACGAGGATGGAGTAAGAGGATGAAGTAAAACAGGGTGCAATCCTCAGGGCAATTGACCTGAGGATTTTTTATTTTGAGACTGATGAGGAGGTATAGATGACCCAGATCGAACAGGCAAGAATGGGTAAGATCTCAGAGGAGTTAGTGAAGGTTTCAGAGGATGAATCAATAGATCTAAATCTTTTAAGAGACTATGTAGCCAGAGGTAAGGTCGTTATTTCATCTAATAAAAATAGGAAATCAAAGATAATAGGTATAGGCAAAGGACTGAGGACAAAGGTGAATGCCTCCATAGGTACATCTACTGATATAGTAGATATCTCAATGGAGATTGAAAAGGCAAGGATTGCAGAGAGATATGGTGCAGACACACTAATGGACCTCTCTGTGGGAGGCAATATCAGAGAGATAAGAAGGTCTGTGATGGAGGCAGTATCACTGCCTATAGGAACAGTCCCTCTCTATGAGGCATTTGCGATTGCTATCGAAAAATATGGTGCTGCAGTAAAGATGCCTGTAGAATTACTCTGGGATGTGATGGAAAGGCAGTGCGAAGAGGGAGTGGCATTCATGGCTATTCACTGCGGAATAAATAAAAGAACAGTCGAGATGCTAAGGAGACAACACTATCGTTACGGTGGTCTTGTATCTAAGGGAGGCTCTTATATGGTTGCATGGATGAAACATAATAACCGAGAAAATCCCCTCTATGAAGACTTTGATAAGGTTGTGAAGATCTTAAAGAAACACGATGTTATACTGAGTCTCGGAAATGGCTTCAGGGCTGGTGCCATTCATGATTCAACAGACAGGGTGCAGATTCAAGAGTTAATAATAAATTGTGAACTCGCTGAAACAGGAAGGAAAATGGGATGCCAGACAATGGTTGAGGGACCAGGCCATATACCAATCAATGAGATAGAGGCAAATATCATCATTCAGAAGAAGATGTCCGGTGAAGCCCCGTTCTATATGCTTGGACCAATAACAACAGATATAGCACCAGGGTATGACCATATTACTTCTGCAATAGGTGCAGCACTTTCATCCTCTTATGGTGCTGACTTTATCTGTTATGTGACACCATCAGAACATCTTGGTCTGCCCTTCCCTGAAGATGTGAGAGAAGGTGTCATCGCTGCGAGGATAGCAGCCCATATAGGAGACATGATAAAACTTAAAAAGACAGAGAAGGATAAACTAATGAGTAAGGCAAGAAGGGATATGAGATGGGATGAACAGTTCTCCCTATCAATAGATCCTGAAAGGGCAATAGAGATAAAAGCAAGAAGGGGAAATGGCGAGATTGGGTGCTCAATGTGTGGAAAATTCTGTGCAAATGATATCCTGAAAGGGATGTTTGAAGATGATATGAAAGGCTCTGATAAGAGATAAGATGGGAAAGGTTGTATTAATAATAGGTGGTGCAAGGAGTGGCAAGAGCAGATTTGCCCTAAATCTGGCTGATGATTCTGCGAAAGAAACTTATGGAGAAAAGCTGGTTTCCTCTTTGTCCAAAAAATTATATATCGCCACTTTAGAACCCAATGATGATGAGATGAAAGAGAGGATTGAAAGACACAGAAGAGAAAGATCCACGGAATGGAAAACAATCGAGGAACCTCTTGAGATTGTTAGAGTTATCAAAGAAACTGAATACAGTGTCATACTCCTTGACTGCCTCACATTGTGGCTATCGAATCTTTTAATGAAGAGAGCAGATGTCATAGAGTCAGAGATAGAAAGATTCTTAGAGACAATTATCCACTTCAAAGATAAAGATAATAGAGACTCAGCTCTACCACTACATGCTTCTCCCCATAGTCTCTTTATTGTCTCCAATGAGGTCGGTCTTGGTATTGTGCCTGAAAATGTATTATCAAGGAGATTCAGAGATTTCTCAGGTTATTTAAACCAGAAAGTGGCAGAGATTGCAGATGAGGTATATTTTGTGATAGCAGGGATACCATTAAAGGTTAAGTAAAAAAGTAGGAGGACAATATGGAACTGCTTAAAGAGGCGATCAAAAAGATCTCACCAGTAAATGAATCCTTTTACGAAATAGCCCAGAAAAGGCTCGATAACCTCACAAAACCACTGGGGAGTCTCGGAAGGCTTGAGGAATTTGCAAGAAGACTCGTGGCAATTACAGAGGATATTATGCCTGTGCTCGATAAAAAGGTTATCTTCACATTCGCAGGTGATCACGGTGTAACTGAAGAGGGTGTATCTGCATATCCAAAGGAGGTTACTACCCAGATGGTATTCAATTTCTTGAGGGGTGGTGCAGGCATAAATGTCCTTGCAAGGCATGCTGGCGCAGATGTAATTGTGATAGACATTGGTGTGGACCATGAATTTGGAGAAATTAATGGTCTTGTTAATATGAAGGTGGTAAAAGGGACAAGAAACTTCACGAAAGGACCTGCAATGACACGGGATGAGGCTATAAGGTGTATAGAGGCAGGAATAAGACTTGCCAATGAATATAGAGAAAAAGGCTATAAGATATTTGGCACTGGAGAGATGGGAATAGGTAATACCACACCTTCGAGTGCGATCGCATCCGTTCTTACAGGAAGACCTATCCCAGAGGTTACAGGAAGGGGAACAGGTATCTCCGAGGAATCACTAAGGAGAAAGATCGCTGTAATAGAAAAGGGAATTGAAATTAATAGACCAGATCCATCAGACCCTCTGGATGTGCTAGCAAAGGTCGGCGGTGCAGAGATCGGTGGAATTGCAGGACTCATTCTTGGTGCTTCATCATTAAAGATCCCTGTTGTTATAGATGGATTCATATCCACTGCAGGTGCCATCATAGCATACTGCCTTAAACCAGAAACAAAAGATTATATGTTTGCAGCCCATAACTCTGTTGAAATTGGACATAAGGCGATGCTTGACAAGATGGGTTTAAGACCCATACTCGATCTCGACTTAAGGCTCGGAGAAGGCACAGGTGCTGCACTTGCGATGCTTATGATAGAGGCTGGTCTTAAGATATACAAAGAGATGGCTACTTTCACTGAGGCAGGCGTATCTAACGAGATAAGGAATTAATATGAAAGGCATTCTCCTCGCAATACAGTTTCTCACTATAATCCCTCTGAGACTGAAGGGAGAGGTTACTGAAAGGGATATAGGAAGAAGTGTATCATTCTTCGTGATTGGAGGGATGATTCATGGAATGATAATACTCATGGTCTATCACCTCTCCTCAAAGATCTTCCATACGGATATCACTATAGCAACCACATTATTAACCCATATAATCATAAATGGTGGATTCCACCTCGATGGACTTGCAGACACATTCGATGCCATTGCTATGAAATCAACAGGCAATCGTCAATTAGATATCGAAAAAAGGCTCGCTATAATGAAGAGCGGCTCTATTGGCCCAACAGGAGCCATAGCAATAATCGCGACCCTTGCACTCAAATACCTCTTTCTTAAGGATATCTCAGGACAGAGTATACTCTATTCATCGATACTCTTTCTACCTGTCATCTCGAGATGGTGTATGGTAGTGTCGATCTACAAGGCTCAACATGCAAAAAAAGATGGCCTTGGTTACTTAATAATAAAGAATACAAAAGAGAAAGAGGTAGTGATATCGACTATCATCATGATAGCATTATTTACTCTTTTGAGTATACTCTTCAGTGATTACATGTATAACATATTCTTCTACATCTCATTGATAGGTATCAACCTCATTTTATCGAAGATTCTGAGATCTATATTCACAAGAAGATTCAATGGTATAACAGGTGATAATCTCGGTGCCATCAATGAGATCTCAGAGATTATCTTTCTTATGGAGGTCATTATATGGCAGAGATTCTTTATCTAATAAGACACGGTATAACTCAAGGTGGAGAAGAGAAAAGATACAAAGGAAGTATTGATGTCCCGCTATCCCATGAAGGCATAGAGCAAATGAAGAGGGTGAGGGAATATATCAGGAGTGATGTCACACTCGATGCAATCTACACATCACCACTAACGAGAGCAGTAATGAGTGCAAAGATCATAGCTGAACCAGATGGACCAGATCCTGTGGTAATCCATGAACTCATGGAAAGGAATTTTGGTATATGGGAAGGAATGTCATTCAACGAAATAGTAGAAAGATATCCCCAGGAATTCAATGCCTGGAGAGAAAATCCACTTATATATTCCCCACCTCAAGGTGAAAGTACAATGGAGGTAGCCCGTAGGGTAAAAGAGGCCCTGGATAAGATACTGAATAATTCCTGTGATGGGTCCATTAAGAGACCATCAAAGATAGCGATAGTCGCCCATGGAGGTGTAAACAGGATCATACTCGCCCACTTTCTTGGACTTCCACTCGAAAATATATTCAGGATCGGTCAGGATTATGGTGCCATAAATATAATCGAATTCAATGATGGATATCCTGTCATAAAGTTAATGAATAAAAGGGTCTCATGATGGCAAAGGCACTGATGATTCAAGGAACAGGTTCAGGAGTAGGTAAAAGCCTCATATGCACCGCCCTCTGCAAAATCATGAGGGATATGGGAGTGAAAGTAGCACCATTTAAGGCACAGAATATGGCTCTGAACTCATATATAACATTAGATGGAGGTGAGATAGGCCGCGCACAGGCACTACAGGCAATAGCCTCTCAAGTAGAGCCAGAGACCGACATGAACCCGATTCTACTCAAGGCATCTGGAGAGATGGGTTCACAGGTGATAATACAGGGTAAGGTTCACTCCACAGTAAAGGCAACTGAATATTACGAAATGAAAGATAAATTATGGAAATTTGTAAAGGAATCATATGAAAGGTTATCCCAGAGATTTGAATTGATAATAATTGAGGGTGCTGGAAGCCCTGCGGAGATAAATCTCATGGACAAGGAGATAGTAAATATGAGAATGGCTCACTATGCAAAGGCACCTGTGATCCTTCTTGGAGATATAGATAGGGGAGGAGTATTCGCATCCCTCTATGGAACTGTAAAGCTCCTTGGAAGAAGAGCAACTCCCATAAAGGCATTTATGATTAATAAATTCCGTGGAGATATGTCTATCCTCAAACCAGGACTCGATATGATAACAAGAAAGACCCAAAAACCTGTTATTGGAGTCCTTCCATACATAGATGACCTCTGTCTCTGGGAAGAAGATGGTCTTGGATTAAAGAGGACATCTCGAGAAAACCTGGATTCTCAGATAAAGATAGTTGTCCTGAGATTAAGATACATATCCAACTTCACTGATTTCGATCCATTCCTTTATGAACCTGATGTCGAACTCATCTACTCAAATAATCCAGATGAGATAAGAAATGCGGATATATTAATAATTCCTGGAACAAAAAATACTGTGAAGGATCTCTTATTTCTTAAAGAAAGAAGACTCGATAAAATTATTTATGAAACAAAAAAGAGAGGGAAACTCATAATAGGCATCTGCGGGGGTTACCAAATGCTCGGCAGAAAGATACTCGATCCTCATAATGTAGAATCATCCTTTAAAGAGATAGATGGTCTTGGACTCCTCGATATAGAGACTGTATATGAGAAAAATAAGATAACATGCCAGGTAATAGGAGATGTGATAAAAGATAGTCATTTGATTAAAAAAGAGAACAGGGGAATCCGTGGTTATGAGATACACATGGGAAGGTCATATGGTGACATAGGAGTAATGAGACTCAGAAGACTTCCTGATAATATCGAGGTTAAAGATGGCTCTATAAAGGATAATGTCTTTGGCACATACATACATGGAATATTCGACAATGACACATTAAGAAGAGATATCATTAACAGTATAAGGATAAAGAAAGGGCTTTCACCCATTCCTTTTACAGTAAGATATTCTGAGATAAAAGAAACTGAGATCTCCAGAGTCGCCCATATGGTCAGAGAAAATATAGATATGAATTTTATAAAAAGGTGCATAGGAAGATGAATCTCACGGAATCATTAATACCATCTCAACTATCAGTAACATCACTATTGGTTGGAAGCGCATTCATTATAGATTCATTAATAGGTGATCCAGGATTATTACATCCTGTAAGATTAATGGGAAACCTTATTTCAAAACTCGAATCGATCCTTAGAAGGTATCTCAAGACACCAGAAGAAGAAAAGATCGGCGGCTTCATACTCATGTCTACTGTGGTAATCACTGTATTTGTGATCTCATACACCATAACATGGGTCATCATCAATTTATCAAAAATAAATAAGGTCTTCGATATAATATCGAGCATTCTTATACTTTATATTGCATCGACCACCATAGCCCTCAAAGGGTTGATTGATTATGGAAGAAAGATAAAGGAATCTTTAAGAAAGAATAATCTACAGTTGGCAAGAAAGATATTGAGCAATATAGTGGGCAGGGATACAGGAGGTCTTGATGTAAAAGGGGTCTCGAGGGCAACCATAGAGAGTGTATCAGAGAATCTCTCAGATGGAGTGATCGCTCCACTCTTTTATCTCATGATAGGCGGAGTACCCCTTGCAATGGTGTATAAGGCAATAAATACACTCGATTCCATGGTGGGATACAGAGACCACAGATACAGACATCTCGGTCTATTCTCTGCAAGAATGGATGATATCGTGAATTACATACCTGCAAGGATATCAGGTCTTCTGATATCTCTATCAGCATTTATTTACTCATTGTTATCCATTAAAACAAAAACCATCATTTACTCCATCTATGATGGATGGAAGATATTTGTAAGGTCATTCAAAACAATGCTTAGGGATGGCAGAAAACACCTGAGCCCTAATAGCGGGATACCTGAGGCGAGCATTGCGGGTGCCATTGGTATAAAACTCGGAGGCCCATCTACATATCATGGAGTTCTTGTAGAAAAACCATGGATCGGAGAGGAACTCTCTGGTGATTATATTAATGCCCTTGAGAGATCCCTCAGGATAGTCTATATCTCAGGCATTTCAGGTCTCATCATATTCATGGGAATGAGGTGTGTTATTAAATGGTGAATCAAGTATCCAGCAGATACAGACATGGTGGTGATATATACTCCCTTGCTGAGGAATTGATGGTTAAACCATCGAATATCCTTGACTTCAGTTCATCACTGAATCCGATAGGACCGCCACCATCTGTAATGAAAATGATAAAGAATCTAAAAAAAATGGACATAATGCCATATCCTGATTCTATATCGAGAAGACTGAAAAGGGTTATTGGAGAAAATCACAATCTCGAGCCCGAGTATATCGTATGCGGAAATGGTAGCACAGAGATTATATATCTCATCATGAAGGCATTAAGGCCTCAAAGACTCATCATACCCGTACCCACATTTAATGAATATGAGAGGGCATTCAATCTTTATGGAAAGAGAGATAATATATTCTATTTTTATCTGAAGGATAATGAGAATTTCGAGATAAGGATAAACGACCTCATAGAGTTCACATTAAAAAACCTCATTCCAGATGAAACGATTGTATTCCTCTGTAATCCAAACAATCCAACAGGAAGACTCATAAAGAGAGATGATATGTTTTATATCTCTCAGTCTGCAGAAAGATATAGATTCTATCTTGTAATAGACGAGGCATTCATGGACTTTGTACCCTATGAATCCATAATAAATATGTCCCGCCCAATGAGATACACCATTGTCTTAAGATCCCTCACAAAGTTCTTTGGCATAGCAGGACTAAGATTGGGCTACGGCATATTCCATCCAGATCTCTCAAAGATAATAAATGAGTATAAAGAACCATGGAGTGTGAATACCATCGCCGAGATGGCAGGAATAAATGCCCTCCAAGATAGGGGATTCATAGAAAAGACTCTCAGATTTATGAAAAATGAGAGGAGATACTTTGAGAAGAATCTCAAAGCCTCAGGAATTGAGTATATTCCTTCAGATGTGAATTATTATCTGATAAGAATAAATGGAGCTCGAAGATTGAGCAGATTCCTGAAGATGAGGGGTATCCTTGTGAGGGAATGCATGGACTTCAGGAATCTCGATTCAGAGTATCTCAGGATTGCGGTAAAGGGAAGAATGGAAAACAGGATATTATTCGATCTACTGAGGGAGTACTTAGAAAAAGAGAAGTTTCATGAGACTGCCCAGAGTACCAATGAGGGTTACTATGACAAAGAGATATAACCTGTCAAGCCTTTTTCAGAAAGGAAGGCCTCAGTCAATATGCGAGGCCTGATAATATCTGGAACACACAGTGGATGTGGGAAGACCACTGTAACACTGGGAATACTATCTGCCTTAAAAAAGATGGGCATGAAGGTGCAATCATTCAAGGCAGGACCTGACTTCATAGACAGCGGACTCCATGGTCTCGTAACAGGAAGAAGGGCAAGGAACCTTGACCTCTGGATGTGCGATAAAGGTTATGTGAAGAACCTTTATAGAAGACTTTCAAAAGATGCTGATATATCGATTATTGAGGGAGTGATGGGTCTATATGATGGAAATCCATCAACCCGGGACCTTGCAAGAGTTCTCAACCTTCCTGTAATACTCACTGTTGATTGTTATGGTATAGCAGAAAGTATCGGTGCAATAATCAAAGGTTTCAGGGACTATTCAGATATAAATATTGCTGGAGTAATTTTGAACAGGGTATCGTCAACAAACCACTTAAAAAGACTCAAAGATAGCATCAAAGACATTCCTGTCTTTGGATATCTTCCATACGATACGATGATCGAGATACCGAGAAGACACCTTGGTTTACTCACAAGGGAAGAAGAACCATTATCAAGCGAAGGAATTCACAAGCTCGGAGAATTATTTCTCGATAATATAGATATCAAAAAACTCTGTGAGTGTGCTGGTGAGGATAAAGACACAGAGAGTGACACCTTTATACCCACCAACACTACTAAATTCAAAAAGATTGGCATCGCCTCTGACAGTGCATTCAACTTTTATTATGATGATAATCTCGAGTTTTTCGCACAGGACAGAGCCTCCATCATACCATTCAGCCCTCTCAGAGATTCTTCTATTCCATCTCATGTTGATATCATCTATCTTGGAGGTGGTTATCCTGAAGAATACGCTGAGATGTTATATGAAAACAGGTCAATGATAAAGGATATAAAGGAATGGGTTAACTCCATGATGCCTCTTTATGCAGAGTGTGGTGGGCTCATATATCTGAGTAAGGGAATAGAGTATGATAATAAATTCATTCCGATGGCAGGGATCCTCCCATTGAAGATACGGATGGAGAAGAAGAGACCTGTTCTCGGTTACAGAGAGGTAAAACTTCTTAGGGATTCATTCCTCGGAACAAAGGATACGATCCTCAGAGGGCATGAGTTCCATTATTCGAGGATATCTGGAGAATCTCCATTAAACCCGATCTCCTATTCATTTCTTGTCCATGACAGAAATGGAGAACTTCTCTCAAAGGAAGGTTACTCAATAAATAACACAATAGCAACATATATACATTTACACCTTGGAAGTATAAGAAAGGAGAAGAGATGGAAAGGATAATCATAATAGGACATGGAAGCCCATTGATGGAGGCCAATAATCTCCATATAATCAGTAATATGCTCCACAGAAGGGTCCATCCTGACTGCCAATCAGAATGCGTGAAGATGGCATATCTTCAGTTCGGAAGTCCTGATTTAATGGAGGCTATCCATTCATGCATAGATGAAGGTGCTGTGAGGATTATAATACATCCATATTTCCTCAACTCTGGTATGCATGTAACAAAGGATATCCCTGAGATTATAGAGATAGCAAAAAAAGAATATCCAGCAATAGAATTCGTCTACACAGAACCCATCGGAGTGCATAACCTCCTTACAGATATAATCTTCGAGAGGATTGAAAAGGCAATGAACATCAAACCCAAAGATATAGAAAAGAAGAGTTTCGACATAATCTCGAAGGAGATTGACCTTACAGGAATCCCTCATGAACGGATTCCTGTAATAAAGAGGGTTATCCACGCAACAGGAGACTTTGAATATCGTGATACCCTTATCTTCCATCCTGATGCTATAAGTTCATCAATAAACGCAATTAAAAATGGTATGGATATACTCACAGATGTCGAGATGGTCAGGGCAGGAATAGACAAAAGACTCCTCTCAAAATTTGGCGGAAAGGTTATATGCAATATCAGTGGTTCAGAGTTGAGTGAGAATAAAACAAAAGCAGAATCAGGTATCGAAAGGGCCTTAAATAAGAGTAACAACATCGGAATCATAGTCATCGGAAATGCACCTACAGCACTTCTAAGAACGATTGATATACTGAATGAGAGAAGGATCTCATCTATTGTTGTAATAGGAGTACCTGTGGGATTCGTGAGGGCTGTGGAATCAAAGATGCTTCTCATGAGACAGGATTTCCCGTTTATAACTAATATCTCAAGAAAGGGTGGAAGTTCTGTTGCAGTTGCAATAGTGAATGCTATTTTAAAGATGTGCGAGTAGGTGATTACAAAATGTATGGAATCTCTTGCAACATCTATAAATTTTTGCAAATAAAAAACTAAAACTTATGGAGGTCACTATGAAGCGTTATCTGGCAATTCTTACGATACTAATAATCCTCGTCCCAAATAACTTATTCGCTATGCATATCTCTGAAGGGATCCTGCCATGGAACTGGTCAATCATCTGGTTTATTGTAGCACTGCCATTCCTTGGAATCGGTATCCAGACATTAAAAAGAAGGTCAATGGGTGAACCATCATTCAAACCCCTTGCTGGTTTTCTTGGAGCGGTGGTATTCATTATCTCATGTATGCCTATACCTGTTCCTCTTGCTGGCACATGTGCCCATCCATGCGGAACAGGGATATCAGGAATAATCCTTGGACCATTCATCAGTACCCTGGTCTCAGGGGTTGCACTTCTCATACAGGCACTCTTTCTCGCCCATGGGGGCCTGAGTACCCTCGGCGCAAACATCTTATCGATGGGAGTAATGGGCTCATCTGCTGGATTTCTGACATTCAAAGCACTACGCTCTTTGAGGATAAATCTTTTTATATCAGGATTCATGGCTGGAGTATTTGCAGACTGGGCAACATACCTTACCACATCAGTAGAACTCGCATCAGGCATAAGGGGAGACTCTCCATTTATGCCGCTTTTCTTTAAGATAGTCGTTGCATTTATACCAACACAGTTACCCATTGGAATACTTGAGGGTGCAATGACAGGAGGAATGGTGCTTCTTCTTTATAAAAAGCGTCCTGATATACTTGTAAGGATGAATATATTAAGACCAGAGGAGGTAAAGATATGATGCCAAAAGTCAGGAGTTTTTTCAAAAATCTCTTTATAATATCTTTTGTCTTATTCTTAATCTGCCACTCTTTGCCTGCTCTTACAGCTGAAAAGTGGGCTGGTATTGACGAGTCAGTCATAGAAAAATTTGCAAAAGAGCATGGCAGGGAGGCAGGAGAACCTCTGATAAATACCGATCAGGGAGACCTCCTCCTCTTCGTTTTCCTGATTGCAGGTACACTGGGTGGATTCCTTGCAGGATACTACTGGAGGAGACTCATAGAAGACTCCTCTACTCAAAAATGAGAGGTGAATAAACAAAAGGATGTTCATAGTTTATGGAGATATTCTCTGAATACTTAAGCAAAGAAAATTATCTCTCAAGAATCGATGTGAGGATAAAACTCATAACAGGACTGTTACTGCTCATGATGGTCTTGAGTTACAAGGGTATCATATTCCCTCTCTTTATTGCCATCCTGTGTCTCATTCTGTGCCTGTCCATAAAGATACCATTAAGAATATATCTCATTAGATTTACAGAACCATTATTTATAGCAGGAGTTTTTTTTATCATAAAGTCTTTTTCTTCAGGAAAAGAGATTCTGTATTCATTCCATGTCATTGGTATGGATATAGATATCTACAGGGATGGCCTCATTGATGGTTTAATCCTCTCAACAAGGATAATCGGTGCAGTATCCATCGTGGCATTAACAGGATTCACAACACCATTTACTGAGTTAATCTCTGCTCTTTCGTGGTTCAGGGTACCAAAGGTCCTCATAGAGATACTGATATTCGCCCATAGATACATATTCGTATTGATCGATGATGCCATGGTCATATACAATGCCCAAAAACAGAGACTCGGCTACTCAAACATGGTGAGAGGATTCATCTCATTCGGAAATCTCACAGGTTCACTCATAATAAAGGCTTTCGAGCACTCAGAAAAGATAACGACCTCCATGGTACAGAGGGGATACAATGGCTACATCCCTGTTTTAAGACAGCGCTCTCTGAAGATCGAGGAGGTCATCCTCTCCATACTATTTCTTACACTGGCATGTATTCTATGGAAGATATAAGAATCTCTGTGGATATAAAATCCTTTAGGTATCCTGATGGAACAATAGCCCTGAGAAATATAAAGATAGATGTGAAAAAAGGTGAATTCACAGGAATACTTGGTTCCAATGGTGCGGGCAAAACCACACTCCTCAAGATAATGGACGGACTCATCAGGGATTATGATGGAGATGTCATACTCGATGGAACGAGTATCAAAAGACTCACTCCCCGTGAGATATACTCAAAGATAGGACTTATCTTCCAGAACCCTGATGAACAGTTATTCGCCTCCACTGTATTTGAGGATGTTGCATTCGGACCAATAAATATGGGACTTCCTCAGGATGAGGTGAAGAGGAGGGTTACAAAGGCGCTAGAACAGGTAGAACTAACCGGGTATGAGAAAAAATCCATACACAACCTAAGTTTCGGTCAGAAAAAGAGAGTCTGCCTCGCAGGACTCCTCGCCATGGGTCATGAGATCCTTCTTCTTGATGAACCCATCGCAGGACTGGACCCAATGGGTGAGTATAAAATGATGAATCTCCTTATGAAACTCAATAAAAAAGAGGGTGTAACCATAGTAATGGCAACCCACAGCGTTGACCTCGTGCCACTATTTCTTGACAGACTCTATATAATCTCAAAAGGTGAGGTGATAAGGAGTGGTTCACCTGAAGAGGTATTCAATACACCCGAAGATATGGAGAATGTAAAACTGAGGCTTCCAGTAATAGCAGAACTTATATACCGCATGAAGAATGAGGACATGATACCATTCGAAAAGATTCCTCTTACCATAGGTGAGGCAAGGAGAGAATTACTGAAGAAGATAAAGATATGAAAAAGGGGTACATACAGGTCTATACAGGAGAAGGAAAGGGAAAGACAACATCTGCCCTTGGACTGGCACTGAGATGCGCAGGAGCAGGTCTAAGGGTCCTCTTTGTTCAATTCATCAAAAAAAATTATTCCAGCGAACAGAAGTCTCTCGAGAGACTAAGCGACCTCATAACATTCAGACAGTTCGGGACAGGATTCCTGAGAGGCAGGGTCTCGAAGAAGGCCAGATCCACAGTAAAGGAAGGGCTCGATTATGTAAGGAAAGAGATGCTATCATTGAGATACAATATTATTATCCTTGATGAGATAAATGTCGCAATCCATAAAGGATTGTTGAGCCTTAATGATGTAGTGACCCTTATTAAAAGCAAACCAGAGAAGATCGAACTCGTCCTCACAGGCAGAAATGCCCCTAAGAAAATAATCGAGATGGCAGACCTCGTTACAGAAATGAAAAATATCAAACACTACTATAAAAAAGGAGTTAAGGCGAGAAGGGGGATCGAAAAATGAAGAAGATATACCTTATAGGAATTGGTCCTGGTGACCCCAGATACCTCACTATAGAGGCTATAGAGACGATGAAGAATGTGGATGTATTCTTTATCCTCGAAAAAGGGTCAGAGAAGAATACTGATCTCGTTAAAATCAGAAAGGAGATACTCAAAAGATTCCTTAATAAAAAAAGATACAGAGTTATTACAGTTAAGGTTCCTGAGAGAAAAAAGGCAGGAAGGAACACAGAACTATATAAAGAAAGGGTCGATACATGGCGAATGGAAAAGGCAGATATCATCGGAAGACTGATAAAAGAAGAGATGAATGAAGATGAAAAGGGTGCTCTCCTGATATGGGGAGATCCATCCCTCTACGATGGACATATAGAAATACTTAGGTTCATCAAAGAAGAAATGAGAATGGATATAGACTTTGAGGTGATACCTGGAATCACAAGCATACAGGTTCTCACAGCAAAGCATAAGATACCCCTCAATAGAGTAGCAGAGAGTATAATGATAACCACACCACGGGGGCTTCAAGAACTCAATCCATCTAAAATAAAAAACACGGTTGTTCTTCTTGATAATTACCTTACATATAGAAATTATAAAGATTCAGACCTTCACATATACTGGGGAGCGTACATCGGCACACCTCATGAGGTGCTCATCTCAGGAAAGATAAGAGATGTCCTCGATAATATCTTAAAGATAAGAGATAAAAGAAAAAAGGAAAAGAACTGGATCATGGAGACATATATATTGAGAAGTGAAAAATAAATACAGTAGACTTTCCTGTCTCTGAGAAGTCTATTGTATTTGTTGAATCACAAGATTTGTGTTAATATACTTTTAAGAATGGAAGGGAAGATTTTGGGATACAGAAAGGAATATTATAAAATTCTTGAAAGGCTTAAAGACCTTCTAATCTCTTATTACAAAGAGAGACTTATAAGTATCGTTATCTTTGGTTCTGTTGCAAGGGATACCTTCAGGCCTGATTCAGACATTGATATCTTGATCATAGCAAGAGACCTGCCCAAAGGCAGATTGAAAAGGGTAAAGGAATTTGAAGAAAATGTAGAAAGGGGCATCAATGAATATATAAATACACTTGCAAAAAAAGGAATCTATCCATACATTTCACCTGTCATAAAGACTCCAGAAGAGGTAAAGAATGGGAGTCCTCTCTTTCTTGACATGACAGAGAATGCAATGATCCTTTATGATAAAGATAAATTCTTTTATGATTATATCGAAACCCTTAAGAAAAGACTCTCCATTCTTGGTGCAAAAAAGGTCTTATTTAAAGGTGGATATTACTGGGACTTAAAACCTAACTATAAAGATGGGGATGTGATAGAGTTATGACAAACATTACCCTTGCCCAGAGTTACATGATAAAGGCCTCAAACAGACTCGATATACTCGATCTCCTCTTAAAGAAAAAGAGTTATTCTGATGTGATCAGAGAATCCCAGGAAATTGTCGAACTTGCCCTCAAGGCAATGTTAAGACATATAGGGATTGACCCTCCAAAATGGCATGATGTGGGGATGATTCTACTCGAAAACAGCGAAAAGTTTCCAGTAGATATAAGGAATGAACTTAAGGAACTTGCAGATATCTCAAAGTGGCTCAGAACCGAAAGGGAACTTTCATTCTATGGAGATATAGATTTTATACCTACAGAAGAGTATGACGAGGAAGATGCCATCAAAGCAATAAATGATACCCGCAAAGTGATGAATGTCGCACTTAGATTGGTTAATCTCTAACTTCCTATTAATTTAAGTAATAGGTATTTTAGATCACTCTTTTAACTCATCTTCTACAGTTTTTGCCCCATAACACCTCAAAACCAATTGAAATTACTAAATTCTTATCTGAAAAATCTCGAAACATAGTTCCAAGACCGATTTTAAGAGGTAAAACTTATTGATTTATAAAAGTTTTTAAAAACAAACTGTAGAAGATGAGTATACTTTTAGCATGGCAGTTTTCCCTTACCAATTCCAGCAGAGTTTATCATATCTATTTCCACTTACTACTTTGTAAAAATTTTATTTTTACAAAAATTTTTCTTGTCTTGACAATGTTGTACTTATCATATAAAATACTAACAATGAAATAAATTGTATATTTTTTAGGACGGGGGTTATGGAACAGAAGGAAAAGAAAAAACAGAGAAAGAAAAAGGAGTTCAGATTTGCCACATCTTTCACGATGAGGTTTGATTCCTTCACACTCGAAATGCTAGAAAAGATTGCCTATGACGAAGACAAGATGAGACCCGAGGTTGTGAGATCAGCGATTAAATATCTCTTCCTCAAAAAGTACGGGCAAAAGGAACTCGAAAGACTGAGGCAGAAGCACAGGAAAAATCCACAGGGTTCTTCCAATAACGAAGAGTAAAATCTTGGGTTAGTTATTCTCGAAAATCAGGGTCTATATGGGAAAAATCCCTAATAGAAGGAAAACCATCAACCTTAACCTCGCCCTTCTTTGAACTGGCAAGAGATTTATGAAGAAGATACTTTATCCCAAATCTTTCCGCCACATGGAGAATCTCCAGTGTATCATCTATAAAAAGTGTTCTCTCCTTCTCAAAATGAATCTTTCTCTGGAGTCTCTCCCAGAATCTTGTATCCTCTTTTGGAAAACCTATATCGAAAGATGTGTATGCACCATTAAAATATTTACCGAGTTCCGTCTTCTTTAATTTCATATCGAGCACCCTGTAATGGGCATTTGTGACTATATAAATCATCTTCTTCCTCTTTCTCATATGCCTGAGGAAATCCTCCACATGGGGATGAACCTCTATAAGATGCCTCACCTGTTCCTTTAATGCCATTATATCGAGCTTCAGCTCCCTCGACCAGAAATCAACATCTGTCCAGTTAAGTGTACCTTCATGAGACTTGTATTTTTTAAACAACTCTTCCCTCGCCTGTCCAAATGTTATATTATATTTCTCTGCATATCTATGAGGCACGAGATGCTCCCAGAAATAGTCATCAAAATACTTATCGAGAAGTGTACCATCCATATCAAGAAGGATGAATTTTATATCAGGTGTGAGAAGTGCGTTCCTTATCTGTCTGATAGAATCCATAAATCAATCACCAACCTTAAGGAGAATCTTACCTTTATGTTTCCGTTCCTCCATCCTCTTATGTGCCTCTTTGGCATTCCTAAGGAGGTAAACAGAATCTATCACGGGCTTTAAGAGACCCTTCTCAATAAGTCCTGTCATCCTTATAAGTTCACTCCTCGTTCCCATAATCGAACCCATTACAGTCAACTCTCTGGAAAAGAGATACCTGAGGTCCAGCCTCACCTCGGGTCCCTTTGTTGCTCCACAAGTGACGAGCCTGCCACCCTTTTTAAGTGCACGAAGTACATTTTCAAATACAGATGGACCTGTATGTTCGAATACCACATCAACACCCTCTCCATGTGTAATCTCCTTTACTCTCTCGTATATATTTTCCTTTTCATGGTTAATCACATAATCCGCACCATTCTTCTTCAGAAATTCCACCTTACCATCACTGCCTCCTGTCGCTATAACCTCCATACCAGCTAACTTCGCAATCTGTAATGCAGCAATACCTATACCGCTCGTGCCTCCAACTATAAGGATTCTTTCACCCGGGGCTATACCTGCCCTCCTAAGAAGCATATGCCATGATGTCATGTATGTGAGTGGAAATGCAGCACCCACATCGAGCGGAATTCTATCAGGAATCCTTATAACATCCCTTGCTGGAAATGCAACATATTCTCTATAACCACCATTTATTGTTGCACCGACTATCCCGAATGTCCTGCATATATTATCTCTTCCACTGAGACAGAATTCACACCTCATACATCTTATCCCTGGATCCACCATAACTCTATCACCGGCATTAAGTTCCCTCACATCTTCACCTTTATCAACGATGATGCCTGATATATCACATCCAGGAATATGTGGCAGTTTTGTTCCATAGGCAGTGAGTCCTCTTCTAACCCATATATCGAGATGGTTTACAGATGTGTATGCTACCTTGATAAGTACCTCATCCCTCTTTATGGAAGGTTCAGGTATATCCTCATATCTCAAGACATCCGGATCGCCAAATTCTCTTATGACTACTGCCTTCATGCTAAAGTCTTCCTTTCGTTGATGGAATCTCCTTAAGATTGGGATCAATCCTTGTTGCCTCTCTCAATGCCCTTCCAAATGCCTTGAATATGGACTCAAATATATGATGAAGGTCCCTTCCATAATGGAGGATTATATGGAGGTTAATGAGGGCATTATTGGAAAGTGCCCTAAAGAAGTCCTCAAATAATGATGCCTCTATATCCCTTAACCTCTGGCGACGAAATCTAACCCTGTAAAAAAGATATGGTCTTCCACTGATATCGATAACCACCTGCGAAAGGCTCTCATCCATGGGTATAATCGCACTTCCATATCTCTTTATACCTTCCTTATCACCAAGAGAAGTTTTTATAGCCTCACCAATAACTATACCGAGGTCCTCTATAAGATGGTGAAAGTCAACCTCTATATCTCCCCTTGCTGTGAGATTTAGGTCGAATCTTCCATGGTAAGCCATCAATGAAAGCATATGATCCATAAATGGTATGGATGTCCTTACATCATATCTGCCCTTGCCATCGAGGTTCAATTCTACACTAATATCTGTCTCTTTTGTCTTTCTCTTTATCTCTGCCTTCCTCATAACACCTCCTACTTTTCTCCTCTCTCTATGACAGAATCCTTCTCATTGCATTTATAAAAAGCACATTCTCTTCAGAAAGTCCAACAGTTACCCTGAGACAATCAGGAATAACATCACTCAAATCCTTTATAAGGATGTCTTCTTTGAGAAGGCTTCTGAATACCATACGAGATTTATCTGTTCTGAATAATATAAAATTCGCCTCAGATGGATATGGTTTCACTCCATCGATCTCACTTAGTTCACGGAAGAGTCTCTCCCTCTCCCTTACAGTCTCGGTTACTATCCTTTCGATATAATCCATGTGTCTTAACACCTCAAGTCCTATTCTCTGGGTAAGGAGATTAACATTGTATGGAAGCCTCACCTTATTTATCTCTTTCACGATAGATGGATTTCCGACGAGAAATCCGAGCCTTATCCCTGCAAAACCTATCTTCGACATGGTTCTCAGTATGAATAGATTTCTGTATCTTTTAAGATACGGAATAAAACCTTCTTTCTCTCTTGCATATGGTTGATATGCCTCATCAACAACGACAATGGCACCAGAATTCCTGATCAACCATAATATCCTGTCATGAGAAAAGGTATTACCTGTTGGATTATTGGGAGAACTCAAAAATATTAAGCGGGGCTTATATTTTTTAATAGCCTTCTCGATATCCTTCATGGGAAGGTCAAAATCATCATCAAGGTTTACCTCCACAGTTCTCTCACTGAGCACCCTCGAGATAATGGTATACATGGAAAATGTGGGATATGGTACAAGAACAGGACCACCCACAGAGGTTACTATGTAATATATAAGTTCATCCGAACCATTACCGGGAATTATGGAAGCAGGTCTCACAGACCATATCTCTGAAAGTCTGTTTTTTAATTCTCTTGCCTCAGGATCAGGATATCTATTCAAGGACCTTATCTCATTAACAGCCTTTATTATCTCCACAGGTGGTGGATAAGATGATTCATTAGCATCAAGTTTGATCCTCGATGAAATATTAACGGGCTTGTAGCCCCTCATCTCCTTGATATGCCTTTTTATGAATAGTTTTCTGTTATCCACGAGAAAGAGATCCTTTAAAGAAATCTATTAAAGGATAACAAAAAATTTTCAAGAAAGTAAAGAAAAGTAGAGTTTAAGATCTTTCAAAAGATATAAATTTTCTTTTTATTGTCTAAATTTGTATAATAAATAACAATTAAAACTTCTGAAATGGGCAAAAGATACAAAAAATTATGGCTCAAAAATTCTCACAAAAGATAAAACACGATTCACTTCTCAGATTGGCAGATAATCTTATCTCTGAAACAAGAAACCTGCTTCGTGAAGCCAAAACCGAAGAAGATTTAAGAATTGGTTTTGAAAAACTTTTAGAACCAATAAGGTCTGAATTGAATCTAAAATCTACTCCAAAATACGAGAAATCAGTTTATAGCGGTCGTTCAGACGCAGTACACGGACAAGTGATAATTGAGTATGAGACACCAAAGTCATTTTCTGCAAAAAGCAATATAGATCACGCTTACGAGCAGTTGGTAAATTACTTGTCCGATGAAGCAAAAGAAACAAAATTAACCCAATTAGTAGGTGTCGGTTTTGATGGCGAACAGATTTTCTTTGTTCAATATCAAGATAAAAATGGCAAAAAGATAGATAAGACAAAATTTTTTATTCGCGGTCCTTACGATTTCAATCCGGAAAGCGCCAGAACCTTTTTAATTCATCTGCGGGCTTTATCTCGTCTTCCTTTGAGTGCCGAAAACTTGGCTCAAAAATTTGGTCCCCAAAGCGAACTTGCGCCAAAAATGGTTTCTGCCCTTGCAAATGCTTTAAAATACTGGGGTGACCAAACGCATATTCGCACATTTTTTAACGAATGGAAAAGATTATTTGGGATTGTTTATGGTGAACAAATTATCAATGGTAATAAAGAC
>FWPU01003943.1_pt1 | contig 35844 bp, 32 predicted proteins | sample 2228361 | NCBI WGS metagenome assembly FWPU01 (sample SAMEA103939777, study PRJEB20133) | metagenome
GGTAGGAATCACCGAATGCCCGCAAGGGCATTACGACGGGCAGCGGGTAGACGGTTTCAGTGCCGTTGTTGTAGAGTAGGAATCACCGAATGCCCGCAAGGGCATTACGACGATACAGGCCAGAAGCAAGAGGAAGATCACAACACCGGGTAGGAATCACCGAATGCCCGCAAGGGCATTACGACTCCATAGAACCGCTCGCCGCAAAAGCATTCCACTATACATTCGTAGGAATCACCGAATGCCCGCAAGGGCATTACGACCGCTCCACTGGCAGACGATGCCGCCCGCGGGAACCCAGGTAGGAATCACCGAATGCCCGCAAGGGCATTACGACGTGACTTAAGTTGAGGTCAACCAGCGCGACCGTGCGCTGTAGGAATCACCGAATGCCCGCAAGGGCATTACGACGTTCTCGTACGACTTCGCACTCGATGCGGTTCATGTTGTTCGTAGGAATCACCGAATGCCCGCAAGGGCATTACGACACCACTGGAAGTCCAGGCCCGGCGTCTCCGCGGCATATCGTAGGAATCACCGAATGCCCGCAAGGGCATTACGACATCAATCAATGTAAGCCGGTCGGGTGGACCGGCGGTATCTCAGTGTAGGAATCACCGAATGCCCGCAAGGGCATTACGACACCCCCTCTTCCTACCAGCACAGATAAACAGAATGTTACAACCGTTACTACCGTTACTACCGACACCCAGAGCGGTTGTAACGGTTGTAACATGGTTCAGTAGGCACCACCGAATTCCCCCAAGGCACACGACTCTAAAAATAGAAAACGTGAGGACATATGCCCTCACGCACAGGAACCAGTTGATGCCTACCAGTCCATTACACCACTAGGAGCGATGGATGTCGCCCCTGTTGCCGCATGAAATCACCGCCCCAAACAAAATCCCGATGACCAGGAGGAACTATGGCCACAGTCCCCCTCATCCAGTATGAAGACGCGCCGCCAGAGGTCAGAGCCGTCTTTGACGACATCAAACGAACGCGAAACGTCAAAGACGTCAACAACTTCTGGAAGGCCCTCGCCAACCATCCGCAGACCCTTCAACGCGTGTGGGAATCGCTGAAAGAGGTGATGCAGCCGGGCGCGCTGGACGGCCTCACTAAGGAAATGATCTACCTGGCCGTCTCCATCGCCAACAACTGCGACTATTGCATCCACTCGCACACGGTAGCCGCTTTCGCCAAAGGGATGAGCCAGGCCCAGCATCAGGAACTGCTGGCCGTGGTAGCTATGGCGCACCAGACCAACGCGCTGGCAAACGGCCTGAAGGTTCCGGTTGACCCCCAGTACCTCGCAGATGCCGACCGATTGTGATATAATAGCCCGACTCTATACCGGCCAGTTCAAGGAGGCATCATGCGCAGGTTTACCTTTTCGTTCGTCCTCGCCCTTCTGCTGCTGACGGCAGCCTTAGGCCTGATGCAGGTCGCGCGAGGGCAGGCACCGGAGGGACAGACAGGGGCTACCAAAGAGACCCAGGGCGATAACATGCGCGAGGTCGTCGCCCCCGCAGGCAGCAGCGCGCCGCAATCGCCCACCATCGGTTTCATAGATTCCCCCTCGGTCACCTGTTACCAGCCGGACCTCAGGGAAGATGTCTGCTACCTCAACTGGTACTATGTATCGGTGAACGCGGCCCCCAACTATGTGCTCACCATGACCCTCACGATCAACGCCGTCGGCGAGGTGGCCCACGTACAAGGATTTTTCCAAACTTCTATGTACGTGCCTTACAACATGTTTGATCGGGGCTTCAAGGTATCCTGCGGAGCACTTGGTGCCGGCGGGAATCCAGGCTTGGGCAATGCCTATGCCTTTACGATCCGCGCTCGCGACTCTGCCGGTCTGGCCGCGGCCAACTACGGAACCATCTATTGCCCGGCCTACCGGCCATAATAGGCAAGGCAGGAGACGGGCATGAAGTCGCGCCGATGGTTCGGCTTGCTTGTGGGCGTGTTGACCCTTGTGGGGTTGGCGATGGCCTGGAGCGTCGTCCTCACGCGCCCGGCCGCGGGGGCGCAGGGGGCATCGGAACCTGCCCCTGCTGCCGAGAGCGGGCCGACGATGCCCCCTAGCGACCCCTACCGGCCACGCCGGGAATTTCAGGGGGATGCGGAGGCCCCGGCCATCTCTTTCATTGACAACCCCTCCCCCACCTGCTATCGCCTCGCCAAAGGGACGGGGACCTGTTACATCAAATGGCAGTATCTGCGGGTGACGGCTGCCTCAACGCAGTACATCATCTCCATGACCGTTACCATCGGGGATCGCCTGCGCGCTTACCATGCGGGCTTTTTCCAAACCACCATGGAGATCGCAGGCGATGTGTACGGCCCCGGCTTTCGGGTAGCGTGTGGGCCTTCGGGGGCGAGCGGCATCGTCGGCTTGGGGAATACGTACACCTACACCATCCGGGCACGCGAGACGGGCGGTCTTAGCGCGGCAAACTACGGCTCCGTCACCTGCCCGGCGGATGTGCCCAACATCGCCCTGCCGCTGATGTTGAGGCGTTGACATAACCTGCTAGGTAGCGGGGGATTCAGCAGGAAGAAGGATCAGGACTAAAAAATGCAGCCATCGGGTTCTGGCCGATGGCTGCGCCTGTTGTCCTATTCGGTGAGCCAAGGACGGGGGCCGGGCGGCACCAAGGGGGGAGTCCGTCGGCGCGGCCTCACCAGGGGGCCATAGGTATCGGGACGGCGATTGTTCAGCACGTCGGTGCGGAAGTCGTACTCGCCTTGAAGCGTGAAGGAGTGGGCGATGCGTGGGCGATCTAGGTCCACCGTCGCGGTGGCGATGCCGGGGTAACGCCCCGCGTCGGCCAGGATGATGCCGTCGGGCGCGACGATGCTGCTGCGCCCCTGCATCATCCCCGGTCGCCAGGCCCGGTTGGGTTCAATGCCATAGCAGGACGCCACGTGCCAGATGCCGTTGTCGTAGGCCCGCAGGCGCAGCATGGCATCCCAAGTAATGTCGCCCCACGCGCTCATCACGTGGGGCCAGAAGATGATCTCCGCGCCGTTCAGCATGAGGCAACGCGCGCTCTCCGGGAAGCTGGCATCGTGGCAAATCTGCATTCCGATCTTGCCGAAATCCAGTTCCCACACCGGCCAATCGTCGCCCGCGACGATCCCCTTGTTGATCTCCTCATCCGTCGGGTGGACTTTGCAGTAGCCACCCAGATAGTCCCCCTCGCGCCCGATGAGCTGTGCGATGTTGCGCGACACACCGTTGACGAGGCCATAGATGGGCGCGATGATGTACATCCGGTATTGGCGCGCGATGCGGCCCAGCCGCTCCACCACCTCGCCGGGGACCTGCGGCTCAATCTCCTGGCGCAGGTTCTCCCTAGAGACGTCGCACCCCATGATGTTGAACATCTCGCCCAGGCAGGCGATGTCGCTCCCGCGCCGGCCCGCCTCGTGCAGCATCTCTTCGGCGGTGCGGATGTTGCTTTCGCGCTTCTCCGCGTGGGTTTTCCCCTCCCGAAAATTGGGCAATTGCACCGCGCTGATCGTGACCTTGCGAGTCATGTATGCCTCCATCAATAATAAATTTTACGACACCCATAGCAACGCCACTGCTCGCCGTCCATCGGCTTTCTTGATGATGACATGGGCCCGCGCGCGGGTGGGGAGAATCAGCGGCATGTTCGCCAGGTCCACCACCCTCATGTGGTATTCCACATCGGCAGGATCGCGCCCGCCGCGCGTATGGCGGGCGCGCAGGTTCTCCGCACTGGCTTCCATCGGCGTATCCACGAAAACGCGCAGGTCAAACAGGTCGGTCAATCCCACCCAATCGCCCTGTTCGTAAAACAAGAAGTTCCCCTCTGTGATGATGATGCGCTGCTCCGGCGCGACGACGATGGCCCCCTCTACCGCATCGTGCAGGGCGCGGCTATAGGCAGGGAAGGCCACAGGGGCCGACGTCTGACGTAACTCGGTGAGGAGCGCCTTGTATCGTGCCGCGTCAAAAGTATCCTGTCGCCCTTTGCGATGCCACAGGGACAGGGTTCGCCCTTCTTCATCTACGAAGGTGCGCGCGTGGAGCACCGCGTTCGGCAAATGAAAACCGTCCAGGCCGACGAAGGCCGGCTGCTCGCCCAGAAGTTCCAGGATGCGCACCAGGACGCGCGCGGTGATCGTCTTGCCGGAGCCGGGCAGGCCGGAGATGCCGACGATGATGCGCCGATCGCGCGCGCGGCCTCGTATATGCTTCGCCAACGGCAGATAGACGGCCTCTATCTCCGCCGCGTCGGGAGCAATCGGAAGGGGGACGTCATCCACCACCAGCGGCTGGGCGGCGAGGGTTGCGGCCAGCGTCGCTGCCTCCAAAGATACGTTGTTCCCTCTCTCCACTCTGGCATCTGAGTTCGTCTCAGGCCCTAATCTTTCGGTCGTTAATCGGCACATGGTGGTTCTCGTCTCCAGGGTCAGATAACGCGAGGCCATGTCTCCGGATTGATCAGGTTGGTCGGTCGTTCGCCCCGCAGGCCGCGCAGCGTCTGTTCTATAGCATGGATGAGCATCTTACGGACGCCCTCTTCGGTGAAAGAGCCGATGTGAGGCGTGATGATGACGTTATCCAGGCCAAAGAGGGGATGACCGGCAGGGGGTGGTTCCTGCGCCAGCACGTCCAGGGCCGCAGCGGCTACCTGGCCGCTGCGCAGGGCCGCGAGAAGGGCATCTTCGTCCACCAGCGAGCCGCGCGCGCAGTTGACGAGATAGACGCCGCGCTTCATCTGGGCAAACTGCGCCTCGCCGATCATCCCTACCGTATCGGCTTGGGCGGGCGCGTGGAGGGTGATGATGTCGCTCTGGCGCAGGACTGCCTCCAGGTTCTCCATCAGGATGGCTCCCACCATTCGCGCCCGCTCCCACGGCATGGCGGGGTCGTAGGCCAGGACGCGGAGGCCAAAGGCGCGGGCGATCTGCGCGACGCGGCTACCGATGCGCCCCAGACCGACAATGCCGAGGGTCTTGCCCGCCAGTTCCATGCCCATCAACTCCGGCGAGCGGGTCCAGCCGCTCCGCCGGGCCAGGCGGTCGGCACGATAGATGCGCTTGGACAGAGCCAGGATGAGGGCCCAAGTGTGCTCGGCAGTGGATTCGGTGGGCCCATCGGGCGTGTTGGCGACGGGGATGCCCTGGGCCGTGGCCGCGGCGACATCCACGTTGTCAACGCCGATCCCCACGCGCGTGAGGAGCCGCAGGCGGTGAGCGCGGCTAAAAACGGCATCATTCCAGCGAAGCACAGAACTAATCAAAGCCGCGTCGGCATCTTCAATGCCGATGAAAGGGTCCGGCTGTGCAGTAGCCGTGCCTGGGCCGCACAGGTCGGCCACGGCTTGCAACAATTCCAGGGCATAGGGTGGCAAAGTCATATCCGACCATACCTGCGGACGTGCCATTGCTAACCTCCGATGAGTGGGGAGAGCCATCCGAGATGAACTTGCCTGAGAACCGGTTTATAAGGGACTACGGGCCGACAACACCAACTCCACCTTGGCACCGCCCAACATCTCAGGGGTGATGAACGCAGCCTGCACTCCACCGCAATCAAACCAGCCTGCGGCCCGCCGCAGCCAGACATGGGCTCCCCGCGGCCCCGGCAAGGTCAGGCGCAACGGCGCGTTGGCCGCCAGCCGGTAGCGCGTCGCCGACAAACGTTCCAAGGAGACGGCTCCCGGGATCCGCGCCCGGTCGCCCGGTCCCACGCTCCATACGGTGAATCCCTCGCCCGCGCGTGGCTCCCGCTCCGGGGCATGATCCAACGTCAGCCGGAACGGGCCCTGCTCATGATGGGTAGGGCCGACAGAAGATTGGATGCGCAGGGGCTTGGCCTGTCCCTCCAGCGTCAGCGTCAAACCGCGCGCGTGAGGGCCCGGTGTGCCGAGCATCAGGAGCCCCGAATCCGTAGAGAGAACGCGGCTCGCGCCGTCATATTCCTTGACCTTTCCCCGATTGAGGACGAAGCTGCTGGCCCGCACCCGCACGCGCGGCCCATCCACTGCTTCTATCTCATAATCTGCTGCCCCACCGCCAGGGCGGCTAATGTAAATTCTCTGCCCTGCCAACGCCGTGCCACCGGGAAGCGCAGCCCCGCGCAGGATCAGCGTTCGTGTTTCTTCTTCCACCCGCGCTATCTCCCCTTCGTAGCCGGCCTCCGTCTCCAGCACATATCCCCCGAAAGCCAAGTGCGAGCCCCCTAGCAGCAACATATAGACCGGCTCATCGCGCCGTAGGCAGAGATAGGCATACTCCCCGCGCGCGGCGAGACCTTCTCCCCGCACCGGCTCAGATGGGCGCACGCTATGGACAAACCGATCTTCTGTCTCGCCACGCTGCACCACAGCGCCGATGGCCGATTCATTGCCTTCCTGGATGGTCAGAATGCGCACACCATCCACCTTAGGCTTATCCTGGAATATCTCCAGAGCGGCCACGAAATTGCTCTGCAATTCCTTCTCCGCCTCCCGGCGCACCAAAAGGTATTTGAAACGATCTTGCGGCCCGTTCTCCTGCAATTGGAATCGCTGTCCGTCGGCAACGATGATCGTTTCACCTGCACCGCCGGGCATGGCAACCAGGAGGCCCTTGTCACCTTGTTGCCAGAAGGCGCGCCAAGGCTTGTCGGCCATGCCGTAGGCGGGGCGCGAGAGGAACTGGTAGCCGCTGCCCCGATACCCCATGATCTGACCGGGGCGCAGATCAAAACCGCTCGGATCGCCGTAGGGGACATCAGGGCCGGCCAGCGTCCCCGGCTGCGGCTCGCCCAAGGTCAGCCCTTCGGCGCGGAAGGTCGCATCGCTGGCGTGAACAGAGTATTCATGGCGCACTCCTCCGCGTACCCGGAAAAGGTCTAAGAGGTAAGCCGTGCCGTCGAGGGGGTCATGCACAAGGCTCAGGCAACGGCGATAGAGGGAGACCCGCTCAGGATAGGCATCCTCGGCAGAAGCATCGGTTACCCGAACGTGTTCGCTCAGGTGAGCAAGGTGCAGGCGCCCGCCGGGGAAGGGCTCTTGCTTGCGCGCGTCCACCGTGACCGTAGCATGGCTGATGTTGTGCTGGCTCCAGCCCACATAAACGGGGATCAGGTAGCCGTCGGTTTGGCCGATCTCTTCTAGCCAGGATCGTCCCCGACCGAAGAGGGCCAGGGAAAGTTTATCGGCGTGGCCGTGGGTCTGAGAGACGCAAAACGGCCCATAATAGAGCATGGCTTCCAGCCAGCCTGCGGATGTGGAATCCTTTCCGTCGCTCAATCGCTCACGCAACACAGAGAAATTGGCAAACGAGCCATACCGCTGCCAGCCGGCGGGCGATTCTTCGCCGCGCCCAAAGACCGCGCGCAAGGGGCGCATCAGATACAGGGCGATAGAATCACGATAGCCAAGGACATGGTGTGTGTAAGGGGTGATCCCTATGCTCCCCGGCGGAGGTGGGCCAAAGGCATCCGCGCTGAGCGTATAACGCCCATCGCCCCACTCGGCGCGCGCGATGGGCGCGAAGAAGGCGCTGTATGGCGTGCTGTGCAGGGTATCGCCCAAGGCCAGGCTCTCGCCCGTCTCCAGGGAACGCACGTCAAACAGAAGGTCTATCATTTGTCGGAAACGAGGGTGACGATAGAGGTTCACCTGAGGACGCAATGCCTCGGCCACATAGGTGAGCGCCCGCGTCACCTCTGCATGATAGGCGATGCTCCCTTCGTTCCAGAAGCCGCCTTCCCAGACGGCATTGCTCAACAGGAGTTCCATCGCCTCGGCGACATAACGCAGCAGTTCCTCATCGGCGAGGGCCCGCGCGCAGGCAGCGATGCCCTGAAGCAGGAACGCGGCCGTGTTGTGCACTTGGAGCGTGGGATGGTTGTGATGGACGCGGCGCATGACCTGGGCCGCATGGCGGAGCAGGCCATCCTCAATGGTTCGCGTCTCATCCTCATGCACCTGGCCGCTGTCCTTGATGAAAATGTACGCGTTGGCCAGCGCGCGCAGGAGAAACCCTTCCATGATGTGTTCGCTCACCGGAACCCACCAGGAAGGGGGAGCCCACGACTCGCAGGTGCGATTGTCGGTGCGGGGATAGACTTCGCCGATAGCATTTAGGATGATGGCAGCCTGCCGCGCGGGATGGGGAGTCCCGGATAGCAGGTATTCCAACGCCAATGCAAAACAGGCCTCGCGCAATTCCAGCCACACAAAACGATAATAGTCGGCCACGAAGGGATAGCGCTGGCCAAGAGTCAGGCTGCCGCTCCGTTCGTCCAACCAGCCGCGGCCGTCGGGATCGGGGAAATCGGGGTTGGGATAGACCTCACCCCCAATGCGGCAGCGTACCTGGCCGGGATGGTCCAGGCTGTATTCATAAACCGAACGGGTGCCGCCATGCAGGGGGCAGCCATAGGTGTTGGCGTAGTTCCAACTGCGGATCTCGGGGCGCGGGACGAGGGCGCGCAGCCGCGCCTCGTCCCAGGTGATCCAACGCGCGGCCAAGTCACGGTAACCTTGCACCTGTTTCGCCAGCCATTCGTTTTGAGCGATGTTGGCGCGAGCTTGTTCGCGCAACGTGAGGGTTCCTGGCGTCGTCATCCGAGAAGCCTCCACTAGAGAAAGAGAGCAGCGATGATGTGGTACAAGATAGAAGCAGTCATCTCCAGCCACCGGAAGCGCGCTATTATGAGGCGCGACCGTTGCTTGTGCTCTGTTACACTGAAAGCCCATGATACCACAAAAGGTGGCAAACGAGAATAACGCGACATGGGGATGGCAAAAGCGTCATCCTTTGTTGCGACGCCGCGCCCAATCTCGTCCTACTTCGTCTTGATAACCGAAGGAGTGAACGAAGAGACACAACCTTTCGTCAGGTTCGGCGTTTATAGTATTGGGAGATGAAATTGAACTTCGTCGTTTTTCTGCGGCGCGCCGGTTTCTTGCTCCTGGCCCTTTTCCTCATCATCGCTCTGCAACTCCCGCAGTCTTCTCCTGCTGCATGGGGAGGAGAGAAAGCGGCGGGGTATTTGCCGTCCTTACACGGCGATTCTCTTTTGCCACGAGTCTATCTCCCCATTGCATCCGGCGCAGAATCCAACGGGCCGATGGTAGAGGTTCGCGCGCTCTGGGTCACCCGTTGGGACTATTCCAGCCCTGCCGACATTCGCACCATCGTCCGCAAGGCGGCAGAGGCCCATTTCAACGTGATCTGGTTGCAGGTGCGCGGCCAGGCCGATGCCTACTATCGCTCGTCGCTGGAGCCGTGGGCCGCGCGCCTCAGCGGCACGTTGGGCCGTGACCCCGGCTGGGACCCGCTGGGCATCGCCATCGCGGAGGCCCACGCTGCCGGCCTGCAATTGCACGCTTATGTCAACGTCTATCCTGCCTGGCTAGGCACCACACCGCCTGCCCATGCCACACCGGAGCCAATGTACCACGCCTTCAACGCCCTGTACGGCAACCTCTGGGTCATGTGGAACGACCAGGGACAGCCGATGACGCTGCGCTCCGACGACTACCTGTACGCCGGTCCTGCCTACCCTCCAGTAGCCGATCACATCGCCAACGTGGTGCAAGACCTGGTGAGCCGTTACGAAGTGGACGGCGTCCATCTGGACCTGGTACGCTATGCCGGCCCTCGCTATTCCTATGACCCCAAGAGCAACGCTGCCTATGCCGACGCGAAAGCAAAGGAGCCGGGGTTAAGCCGGGCCGAATGGCAACGACGACAGATAACGCAACTGGTGGGACGGTTGAGAGAGGGACTACGGGCGGCGCGGCCACGCGCCTGGCTTTCCGCCGCGGTGTGGCCTGCTTATCGCGACCATTGGGATTGGTGGACGGGGCCCGACGGCTACGATGGCTACTATCAGGATTCCATCGGCTGGCTCTTGGGCGGACAGGCCGATGCCATCGCGCCGATGCTTTATACCGCAAACATCCTGGGCGACAACTTCGGCTTCCAAGCCATAGACCCCTTTACGTTGCAGCGTCAAGAGTCTTTGATGGCAGACGTGCTCAATAACCCGACCCGCTATCAGATCCTGGTGGATGATTTCCTCGCGCTGGCGCAAGGAAGGCTTGTGCTGCCCGGCATCTACGGCGATTACCCGGAGTTCTACTACATTGCCGAGCGCATCCAATGGGCGAGAGAGGCCGGCGCGCGCGGCCAAGCCATCTTCTCCTACCGACTCCTCAACCAACGAGATTACTGGGACGAACTCCTTGCCGGCCCTTATGCGCGCCCCGCGATCCTGCCGACGTTTCTCACTTCCCCTTGACTTCTTGGCGTGGCGTGAGGGATGGGATGACCACGGTGGCGGAACTTGCAGCATCCGTCCTGAAAAGCGTCAGAACAGCCACCTGCGAACAGCACAGATCACCCTATTGCGTTCCCTTCAGCTCCTTCAACTCTCTCTCTGCCTCGGTGCGGGCCTGGGGGTCCTGCGCGGGTGGGAGTTCCAGAAAATGCTCAAAGGCCTTGATGGCCTCTTCCTTCTGGCCCGTGAGTTTGTAATAGACGCCCAGGCCGAACCATGCCTCCGGCAGGTCGGGCTTCAACTCTATGGCTTTGTCTAACTCCGCTTTCGCCGCGTCTAGGCGGTTCTGCTGCAGAAGCGTCGCGGCCAAAAGGTAGTGGAGTTCTGCATCGTCCGGCGTCACTTTCAGCCCGGCCCGAAACTCGGCTTCGGCTTCGGTCAGGCGATCCAAAGCATAGAGGGTCACGCCCAGGTTGGCGTGAGAATTCGCGTCGTTGGGATCAATTTTCAGCGCGTTACGGAACGATGCTTCGGCTTTGGCATATTCCTTGAGCTGGAGGTAAGCGTTGCCCAGGCGGAAATGCGCTTCGCCCAGGTTGGGGTCTAGTCTGACGGCCTGCTCCAACTCGTTGACCGCGCGCCGGTAATCTTGGGCCTCCAGTGCGTCGCGGCCGGCCTGCAGGTGTATCTGGGCATCGGCGCTTGGCGTCGGGCTGGACGGACTGCCGCAGGCGGCCAGAAGCAGAGCCACAGCCAGCAGCACAGTTAGGATGGTCGTTCTCATGCCTCGCCCCATGATTCCCCCTTCATGCCTGTTTGGCCGCCAGGACAACGACCTGCGTTTCCTCCGGCAGCGAGCCTTTGCTGATCTTGAGAACGTCCTGGGGTTCCGGTTCGGGCAACCCCATCTCCTTCAAGAATTTGCTCACCGGGTCCAGCTTGATGGTGAGTTGCGGTAGCCTGTACATCATCGGCACCACGATGCTGGGTTCCAGCGCGCCGATGACCTCGGCGGCCTCCGACGCGTCCAAGTTGTCGCTCCCGCCGACAGGAACGAGGAGGACGCTGATCGCGCTCATAGCTTCTATTTGGGCCTGCGTGGGGACCTGGCCCAAGCCGCCAAGATGGCAGACGGTGAGGCCATCAAACTCAAACAGGAAAATGGTATTGGGGAGTCGCTCGCCGCTCCGTTTGCGACCGTGCCAGGAGGGAATACCGGTTATGAAGATGCCCCCGACCTCATATTCGCCGGGACCTTCAAACACCTTGGGCTCGCCTTTGACGGCGGCTATGTGGTTGTGCCCCGGTGACGCGTGGCTGACGGTCACGATATCGGCCCGGATGCGCGGCAGCGTGTAGCCGATGGACTTATCGTAGGGGTCGGTCAGCACGGTTATATCACGCTCGCGCAAGCGAAACGCCGCGTGGCCATACCAGGTGATCTCCAAGCCTTGCCTCCTGCTCGGTGTCGGCGGTATTATACTCCATCCTGAAGGCAGGGGCAAGACAGATGGCCGCGAGGATGTTGGAAAAATCCCGCGATGCTACGACAAGCGGCAGAGGCTATCGGTCAGGGCCACTACAGGCTATAGGGCACGAGGGGATTTCCAACCCCTTCACTCTAAGGGCTTGACAGAGAAGGCACAATCCGCCTATAATCAACCTGAAAACAGGCATTCGCACCTTGAAGAATAGTGCTTAAGGAGCCATCATCTCATGTCACGACGAGCGCTTACCAGCCCGACCGCCATCAAGGTCGTGCTGATCCTCCAACTGATCCCGCTGGTCCTGTTTCCCCCAAGGTCGCTCTCCGCGGCCACGCAAGCATGGTGGTTACCGGCGTTGCTTGCTCTGATGGTCTTGGCGGCTGACTTCGCTTTGATCGTGCGGCGCACCAGCGACGTGGGGCCTTGGTATCTCATCTCCTTTGCCCAAGGCTTCAACATCATCGCGCGCCTCATGATCCTCTTTCCTCATGCGGCCCGAACCGTGAACGGCGCGACCGTGGTTGATGTGCCCCATATTGTAACGTCTTTCGTAGCGATAGCCCTCTCGGCTTTCCTTCTCTGGTACACGGAATTGCCGGAAGTGCGCATGGGGTTGGTAAAGCAATAGAATCCCTTCCTTTTGTCCTATCCTTCGGGGATATGAGCATGGATCACCTCGCACTTAGTTTAAGGAAGGGGAGCGGGAAGTCAAGCCAAACACGCGCGCCAAAACGAGAAGAAAGGAGGTCATTTTGCCGGCGTAGGGGGAGGGCCGATTGTCGGCAGGGCCCCCCGCTGGAGGAGATAACCTAACCGGATGCGAGCCAACGCCGCCAACTCCGGCGATGTGTTCTCCGCCAGAGCGGAGGCGCGCTGATACGCGTCTATCGCTTCGTCCATCTTGCCTTGCGCTTCCAGGATTGTGGCGCGCAGGTAATATCCCTCCGCCGAATCGGGATTCAACGCGAGCACTTCATCGGTATCGGCCAACGCCTCATCTAACTGCCCTACGAAGCTATAGACCCGCGCCCGCTCCAACAGAAAGCGAATGCGGTCACCGGCCACTACTTCTGCCTCACGGTACTTTTCCTCGGCTATCTCTTTCCGGCCCAGTTTCTCCTGCAATACGCCAACCCAGATGGTGAGGGCCGGGTCCTCCGGGTCTGTTTGAGATGCTTTCTCATAGGCAGCCAGCGCAGCTTCCAGATCGCCCTGATTCAGGGCGCGGTCGGCTTCTCCGCGCAGGCGTTGCACCTCGGCAACCTTAGGGTCCACGGGGAAGAGCACGTTGAATACAAACCAGATGACCACTGCCACGCCCGCGAGGCCGAGGGCCATCAGCCCTAGCCGACGCAACTGTTGCCGCCGTCTCTCGGCGGCGATCTCGTCCACATACCACCACCAACGGTCGGGGGTGGGTTCTGCTTCCTGCCGTGCCCGCCGGAACTCCGCGCCGGCCTCCCGTACCAACTGCCCTGCGCGCTCGCGCAGTTTGGCTTCTATTGTCTCCAGCCGTACGCGCTCCGGTCGCAGGTCTGCTCCCTCGGCCTCCAGCTGGGCGGCAAGCACGGCGATGCGGTCCAGCCAATCAAGGAGCAACACGGCATCTTTGCCCGTGCCACGCAGATTGACGACGCGTCGCTCGGCCCGATCCAACAAGTCCCGCAGTTCGTCCGCGGGCGTTAAAGTGGTCGGTGGTAATGCCCTAGCCATGAGGCACCTCGCGCACGTTATGGTTCAAAACGAAAATGGGCCGCACCTCACCTACCTCTATACGGCGATGGTTGCGCACCGACCTTCGTCCGTAGCGTGCCAGCGCTCCCAGGTCGCCATCCCCGATGATCCCTAACTGACGCAATGCTTCCAGCATCGCCGGTCCTCTCGCCCGGTCGCCGATGCCGTCCTCTACCTTCAATGCCAGGCCCAGCCCAGGCCGACCCGCGCCAGGGAGCACTCCCACCCCCTGAAATCCTTCTGCGCCGCCCTTGCTGACGACGCGCGTTCCCAGGGCACGCATCAGGTCGCTATCAAAACTGCCGATGCTGGCACCAACCATCTCCGGATACGTTTGCATGGCGGTAACGATGCGGCGGCAGGCCGCCTGGCGCGCCGGCGGCAGATCGGCAGGATCGCTCAGACGGGCGAAAGCCCTTGCCGCGGCCCACAACGGCATGGCAAAGGTGGGGACGCTGCATCCATCCATACCGATGATGATCTCCTCCGGACGCAACCCGGCCATCTCGGCCAGCACGCGCCGGTTGGCAACCTGTACCGGGTGGGTTGGCTCCAGATAACTCTCTACGTCTGTGCCCCAAAAGCGGGCGAGCGCCAACATGCCGCTGTGCTTGCCGGAGCAATTGTTGTGGACAGGTTGGGGATTTTCGCCCGCGCGAATCAGGGCACGGGCGGCTTCTTCATTGATCGGCATGTGCGCACCGCAGCGCAATGCCGATTCATCCAGGCCGATCTTGCTCAGGATGCTACACACCGCTTCCACGTGGCGCGGCTCGGCAGCATGGGAACCGCAGATAACCGCCAGTTCGCGGTCGGTCAGGCCATAGTGATCTGCCGCGCCGCTTTCCACCACCGACAGGGCCTGGAACGGCTTGGCCGCAGAACGTAAATAGGTAACCCAATCGGGATTGCCCACAGCCGCGATGATGTCGCCATCGCTAGAGACCGCAACCAGCGCGCCATGATGCCAGGCCTCCACGATGCTGCCGCGCGTCACCTCCACCAGGACGGGCCCGCGTTCTTCCATAAAAATATTCTCCCCTGATTCTTGCTCCTTTGCAAGGCCAGAGCATGTTAATAGGTTAGCAGCCACCTCACTGAAAGCAATAATCCTCCATCGCCTCGCAGATCGCCGCAATGTTCCTCAAGGGGACGTCATTCCCGTAGATAGCGGCCATCACCATCAGGCCGCCTTCGGGAGCGCCCATCACATCCACCACTTCCTTGATCTGGTCTCTGATCTCCTGAGGCGTCATAAAGGGAAAGCCCTGACGGTCCAGGTCCACATTGGCGCAGAGCTTGCCCTTGTAGGCTTTCGCGATCTCTTGCAGCGTGTTCGCCCGCAGTTGTGGGTCATGCACGGAGACCCCACACTCTACGAGATCGTCCACGATCTCCAGGAGGCGGCCATCGGAAGACAAAAGGACATGGGCCCCGGCCTTACGGCAGGTTTGAAAAAGCCTCTTGAACATCGGCTTGATGTATTTGCGGAAGCTTTCCGGGTGGATCATCAGGCGATCTTGCGCGCCGATGTCGGTATGAAAGGTGACCACGTCCACGCCGAGTTCCAGCCACTTGCCGATCAACCTCATCTCGTAATCTTCAAGCATGGCGATGAGGCGGGCCAATTCGGGAGGCTCCTCCTTGAAGTCAAGCATGAGGTCCTCAAAGCCTCTCAGGAAATAGAGGCGGTCAAAGAGGCGTTCCGCATCGCCGCTCACCAAAAGCCCCTGTCTCCTTCGCTCGTCAATATCTTTCTTGATCTTCTCCCAGTCTCGCGGTCCCCGTTCTGCCTGCCGCATGGGGTCCGGCATCGTGTAGGTAGCCAGGGCGCGCCAATCCGCCAAAGGATGCTCTACGACTTGACCCTCCAGCCCTTCCTGCACGTTGTACCAGAGGCAACCCCAATTGTCCCGATAGTATTCGCCCTGCCGATAGACAGGAGGCATCTCATCGTAGAAATTCGCGTCGCCCTCCTTGTATCTGGGGAATATCCGGGGATGGGCCAAGACGATCTTCTCCAGGTCTTTGCGATAGATTCTCCAGGTCAGCGGCGAGAAGTTCACGGTGCAGGGAATCCATTCCGGATACCGGAACTCTACCGCGCGCAGCCAGTTCTCTCTTTCCTGCATGGCTATCCTTTCAGGAGCCCGTCAGTTTCAATTCATCATAGACCCGCCCGATCCCCGCCTTGATTTGCGCCTCCAGTTTGGGCTTGCGGTCGGGCGGTATCGGGAACCAAGGAACCAACTCACCTACCAGTGTGCTGGCGACTTCCGTCTTGCTGCGGCCGGCCCGTTGCAGTTGTCGCACGCGCGAGCGAAGGGTGCGAATGTAGTCGGAGACACGATCCGTTGCGTCGCGACCACAGACGGGGCCATGGCCGGGAACGATCTTATCCGGAGCGAGTTTGCGCAGATAGGTGAGCCCGTCCAACCAGTCTTTGGAGTTTGCCTGCGCCATGTAGGGATGCTGATCTACCCATACCGAGTCGCCGGCAAAGAGCACTTTCTCATCCAGAATATAAACCACCGATGTGGCCGGGGTGTGCCCTCCGATGTGAACGATGCGCACCGTACGTCCGCCTCTTTCCAACGTCAGGCGGTCGGTAAACGTCACCTCCGGGACGATGATGCGCAGGTCGGCAAATTGGGCCGCGATGGCCGGCTCTTTTTTGAAGGAATCCATGAGGCGCTGGCGGAAGTTGTCGCCATAACTTTTCATTTCCTTCCACGCCAATTCGTGCGCGATGACCGGCGCGGGGAAATAGCGGTTCCCCAATACATGGCCGCGGTGGTGATCCGTGTTGATCACATAGAGAATGCGGCCGTTGGTGAGCCTTTGCACCTGGTCCGCCCAGCGGATCGCCTCCTCCGGGATCATCGGCGTATCAATGCAGATGCCGCCCTCGCGCGTGAGGACCAAGCCCACGTTCGCGCCTTTGTAACCTGTCTCCACATAGATGCCGTGCGCTATCTGTTCCATCTCTCGGAATTCCGCCATCGGATAAAGTCCGGCGATCTTCACCCCGACCCTCTTCGTTTTGCGAGGGAGGAGGGTCGCACAGAGGCCCTCAAGTGGGCGTTTCAAAACCCCAAAGCCGCGCCGGCTGCGGCCAACGCATTCTCCACCTGGCTCGCGTCGGGGAGGCCTCCCTGCGCCCATTCGGGCCGACCGCCGCCGCGCCCACCCAGCGGCATCAGCACGGAACGCAAGAGCGCACCCATGTCGGCCCCTGTGCCGGGCGAGGAGGCGAAGGTTAGTTGTGTCTGGCCATCGGGGCCAACCCAGGCCAACAGAGCAACGCATCGGGCCTGCGCCTGAAGCGCGAGGGAGAGAGCCTTGACCGCCTCGGCAGAACGGTCGCGATAGACCATTCGCACCAGCCGGATGCCGTCCCGCTGGGGAGCCTGAGCCCAGAGGGCGGCAGCCTCGGCCAGGGCGCGCGCCTGCTCTGCCTCGCGCAACGCCTTGCGAAGCGTTTGCGCTTCCGCGTCCAACCGCTCTATCGCCGGCATGATGTCGCCTTCACCTGCGCTGAACCGTTCCATGAGAGCCTGGGTCAGGCGATGTTTGCGACCGTAATCTGCCAGGGCGCGCCCACCACACAGGAAAGTGACGCGCATCTCCGGGCCTCGCCTCTCCACCTTCACGACCTTGATGAGTCCCACTTCGGCAGTGCTGCGCACGTGCGTACCGCCACAGCCCGACCAGTCAAAGTCGGCCACCTGCACGACGCGAATCGGACCTTCCACTTTGGGCGGGCGGCGCAACGGCAGGCGTTTTAGTTCTTCGCCGGAGACGAAGCGAGCAACGACAGGCCGGTTCTCGGCCACGATGGTATTCGCCAGGGCCTCGGCTGCATCCACCTGCGCCGCTGTGAGGTCGGTGCGGTTCAGATCAATGGTCGTGTAGTCGGTTCCCAGATGAAAGGCGACCGTCTCTGCAGAGGTGGCCTGAATGAACGCAGCAGAGAGAATGTGCTGGCCGGTGTGCTGCTGCATGTGGTCAAAACGACGCGGCCAGTCGATTTCGCCCGTCAGTTCCATCCCCGGCATCAAGGGCTGCGCGGCGTCTGCCAAGAGGTGCAGAATGTCGCCTCGTTCATCTTCGCGTGCCTCAAGGACGGGAACGCCGGCCAGCCTGCCGGTATCGGGAGGTTGTCCACCCCCACCGGGGTAGAAAGCGGTGCGATCCAGGGCCACAAAAGGACGCCCATCGCTCGCGCCCCGGTTTACGACGTGAGCAGAGAAAGTGCGTAAATAAGAATCCTGATAGTAAAGCCGTTCTGCCATGTTTTCTGTTTTACTATTCTAATGCTCGCAGCACTTTTGCGCAAGTTCTCGCAAATGGGGTACTTTCGTATCTTTGCCGCCCCCAAGACGTTGTAATGGGAAGAAAGTTACCTTGCAAACGGCCTGCGCCTGGCATATAATTTCTCTAGGGAGAAGGGATGGATACCATAGAGATATTCAGCACCTACCAGTTCAGCGAAGCCGAGTTGCAGAGGCTGCAGGCCATCTCATCTCGCCTCCGCATCCGCCAGCAGGTCGTGCGCAGCGAGAGCGATTGGCCTCATGACCTGGCCTCGGTGGAGGTGATGTGTGCGCGCGATGCTATACCGACGGACATGACGCGGTTCCCGCGCCTCCGGTGGCTGCACATTCCCTGGGCAGGGGTTGAGTTTCTGCTGGATCATCCCGTGCGTCACAGCCAGGTGGTCGTCACGAACGCGAGCGGCGTCCATGCTACGCCCATTGCCGAACACGTCTTTGCCCTTCTGTTGGCGTTGGCGCGGCACATCCCGAAGATGTTGGCGCACCAGGCCCGGGCCGAGTGGCCGAAAGGGGCCTGGAACATGTTCCGCTCTCCGGAACTGCGGGGCATGACGCTGGGCATCATAGGCTATGGCAGCATTGGCCGGGAGGTTGGGAGATTGGGCGCGGCGTTCGGCATGGCCGTTCTCGCCTGTAACCGCTCCGGCGTGCGCACGCCGGATATGGGCTGGCGCGAGGCCGGTGTTGGTGACCCGGATGGTTCCATCCCGGTGGCGTGGTATTCGCCGGCGCGCTTACCGGAGATGCTGCCCCGGTGTGATGTCGTCGTCTTGGCCGCGCCGTTGACCGCGGAGAGCCGGGGGATTATCGGTCGCGAGGCGTTGGCCGCGATGAAGCCGACCGCTTATTTCATCAACATCGCGCGCGGTGCGCAGGTAGATCAGGACGCGCTGGTAGAGGCATTGCAGGCGGGGCGCATCGCGGGCGCGGGGCTTGACGTGGTCACGCCGGAGCCGCTGCCGTCCGATCATCCGCTGTGGCGGCTGGAAAATGTGATCCTCTCGCCCCATGTTTCTGCCTCCACGCCGGAGTGGAGTCGGCGGGTTTGCGATGTCTTCGCCGAGAACCTGCGTCGCTACGTGGCCGGCGAACCGTTATTGAACCGGGTGGATTGGGAACGAGGGTACTAAGATGTGCACCTCATTGCGAGAACGAGGCCGTTGCCTGGCGAGAGCGCTTGTGTTCTTGTGGGCATGGGCATTCCTCTTGGCTGCGTCAGCGTGGGCGCGGACTGGGGACGGGAAAAATGTCACTCTGACCTGCTCACCCGACCAATACGAACCCGATAACACGCCGGGCCAGGCAATTTGGGTGATTCCCAACAACGCGCCTACCAGCCACACTTTCAACCCGCCGGGCGATACGGATTACATTCGTTTTCAGGCGGTTGCCGGCGCGACCTACGTTATCAGTACCGGCGGCCTTTCCGGCGGCGCGGACACCGTCCTGACGCTATGGGATCAAGATGGGACGACGCGCCTGCTTTATAACGATGACGACCCGATACCGGGGCGTGGGCTGGCCTCACGCATTGAATGGATCGCCCCTATAAATGGAACCTATTTCGTCTCGGTGCACGAGTTCTCCGGAAACAACGATTGCCGCGGCTATCAACTTAGCCTGCGCATGGCGCTGCCCGAACGCACCTATGTGCCGGACGTATTAAAAAATATCCCCGTGCCGACGGCCACGCCCGACGGTTCGGCCTGCGTGCCCAGCCGTGTGACGAGCGTGCCGGTAGGGAGCCATCCCAAAGCCGTCGCGGTAGGGCCGGGCCGCGCCTACGTGAGCCTGTACGATAGCGCGTCGCTGGCCGTGGTGGATACGACCAATTATACTCTTCTGCGCACCGTGGCCGGTGCCGGCACGGGAGCCAACGGCATCGCCTTCTCCGGAGATTATGTCTATCTTGCCCATCGGGATTCGGCCAGCGTCTCTGTGTTCCGCGCGGCTGACCCCAATACCTACCAGGCTACCCTGAACGTCGGCATCCTTCCCTTCGGTTTGGCCGCGCTCCCCGACCGCGTCTTTGTCGCGAACTTCGGCAGCGATTCGGTGACCGTGATAGATAGCGCGACCAATACCATCCTGCGCACCGCGCCGGTCGGCGCGCGGCCTGCCCTCGCCGCGGCGGGCGGCGCGCGAGGCTGGGTTACCGCGCTGAGCGGCGGAGGCGTGCAGGTCCTTGATCGCGATGGCCGCTTGGTGCGCACCGTCACCACCGGCGGCCAGCCTTTCGGCGTCGGCTATAATCCGCTCCTGGGGCGTCTCTATGTGAGCCACTGGAGCGATAACACCCTATGGGCCATAGACGCGGCCAGCGGCGTTCGCTTGCATTACGTCACGCTTCCCGACAAGCCCTTCGCCGTCGCGGTGAATCCCGCTACAGGCCATGTCTTCGTCATCCTGGCAAAGCAGAACCGGATGTTGGTGTTGCGCGAAGATACGTTGTCCCAGATCGTCGACCTGCCTTTGGAGGATCAGGGCGGCGACGATGGCGGCCAGAGCATCGCGCTCTATGAGAACCGCGTCTATGTGGCCGATTACGGCGCGGGAAGCCTTACCATCTTCCGGGACGCGGCCTGCACCCCCTGAGAACAGAAATGAAAGGCCATCATCCCCCGAGCCCCTGCGCCAGGACGCTGGGGAAGAGCGCGTACCATTCCGTGGAACGCACTACGTCATCTAGCGGCACCTGGTCCAACACGGAATGAGCGTGCACCTCGTCTCCCGGCGCGAAGCCGATGCTGGGGATGCCTGCCTTGCCCATCCAATAGATGCCGTTGGTGCTGAAGTTCCACTTGCCGGTGCTTGGCTTCTGGCCCCAGAGTATCTCGCCTGTCCTCACGCCTGCCTGTACCATCGGATGGTCTTCTTCCAACACCCAGGCGGGGAAATACTGATCTACCGGGAAAAAGAAGCCGGTGTAACTCGGTTCGTTGTAGAACGGCATCTCTACCTTGATATCCGCGCCGGGCGGCACCAATGCCTGTACTTGGGCCAACGCTTCCTCTTTCGTCTCGCCAAAGGTCAGCCGCCGGTCTATGTTGATGGTACATTCGTCGGGCACGGCGTTGACACTAGGTGTACGACATTCTATCTTGCTGACGGTGATGACGCCTTTGCCGAGAAACTCATGCGTCTTGAGGCGGGCATCCAGGTCGCGCACGCCCGCGATGACCGGCAGCATCTTATAGATGGCGTTGTCGCCCAGCCAATTGCTGGCGGCGTGGGCCGAGCGTCCCCTGGCGACGGCGATGATCTCCATGCGCCCCTTCTGCCCGCGATAGATCTGCATCTTCGTCGGTTCACCAATGACGACGAAATCGGGGCGGATGCCTTCAACTTCCACAAAGGCGTTGGGCGCGACGCCCTCGCGCAGTTCTTCCATATTGCCAAAGTAATACGCCGTCCAGCCATCCAGAAGGCCCAGATCGCGCGCCAGAGCCAGGCCATAGACCATGCCGGGCGTAGAACCTTTCTCGTCGCATGCGCCGCGCGCGTAGAAGATGCCGTTCTCTACCTTGCCCTGGAAGGGGTCCCACTGCCACGCAGAGGGGTCGCCTATGCCGACAGTATCAATGTGGCTGTCATAGACCAGCACGCGCGGGCCGTGGCCGATGCGTCCGACGATGTTGCCCATGCGGTCAAAACGCACCTCATCGTAGCCCAAGGCACGCATCTCTGCACCGATGCGTTCGCCCACATCTTTGATGAGGCTATCCATGCTGGGGATGGCGCAAATCTCCCGCAGGAAGCGGATGATGGCGTCGCGCTGGCCCGCGACGCGCGCGCGGAGGATGGAGAGAGTGGTCGGATTCATGTCAAATCACCTGTTTGTTTTATAATGGAATCACCATCTAAGGGTTGACCTATCAGTGCGCGAACAATCTATCACGCCTCGGCGGTTCGGGCAAATCGGCGAGGCGAGGCTTTGCACGGAGGTTCGCCTATGGGAAAGATAAACCGACGGCGGTTCGCCCGCTGGATGGCAGGAGGGATCACCATGTCTATCCTGAGCAGTTGCGCTTCCTTTAGTGGCACTCCGTCGCCTGCGGCTTGGAGAACGGCCACCGCGAAGCGTGGGGTCGGTGAAACGATCGCGCTCCCTGAGCCCCGCTACAAAAGCCAGACCGCTGTGGAAGAAGCCTTGTTAAAGAGGAGGTCGGTCAGAGATTACAAGGGTGAACCACTATCGCTGGCAGAGGTCTCACAACTCCTCTGGGCAGCCCAAGGGATCACCAACCCGGATGGCTTCCGCACGGCCCCATCGGCGGGCGCGCTGTATCCTCTTGAGTTGTATGTCGTGGCCGGAAGCGTCACGGACATCGCCGCGGGGGTGTACAAATATCGGATCGGGGCACACGAATTGGCGATGGTCGCGCCCGGCGACAAACGAGGCGATCTGGCCGCCGTGGCCTTGGATCAGTCTTGCATCAAAGAAGCCGCCGTTGACCTCGTGTTCGCGGGGGTGTACGAAAGGACTACCAGGAAGTACGGTGAGCGCGGCATCCGCTACGTTTATATGGAAGTCGGTCATGCCGCGCAAAACGTTTATTTGCAGGCGGTCTCCCTCGGCCTCGGCGCGGTGGTGGTTGGCGCGTTTGAGGATGACAAGGTGAAAAGAGTGGTGGCTATGGCCGACGACGAACGTCCGCTCTACATCATGTCCGTAGGAAAAGATAGGGGCACACGCGGCTAGATGGGGGCTTTGGTTTATATGAAAAAAATCCTGGCGCAAGACACGCGCCCTTGCACGCCGCGCACAAGGGCAGTATAATCCGGAACACCGTAACGGCAGTCGGGAAGCGTGGAGAAAGCATGGAGGGAACAGCAGGTCTGACTTATGCCCGCTATGAGGCGGGGCACTGGCAACGGGTGGATGGCGCGGTCATTGAGGAAGGCTTTGTCACGATCTCCGTCAACGGCCAAGAGTTGGTAACGGTGATGTGTACGCCCCACGGCCAGGACAGGCTCGCCCTCGGCTTCCTGCGCGCGGAGGGGCTGATCGCCGGCCTGGGCGACGTTCGGCTCCTGCACGTCACCCATGGCGGCTGCCTGGTAGATGTCTGGTTGTACCGCGATGAGGTCCGGCGACCTACGCGTCGCATTCTGACCTCCGGCTGCGGCGGCGGCGTGACCTTCGGCATAGATGGCACGGCAGAATCGTTGCCCCCTCCTCGCCTTGAATCCTCTCTACGTGTAGCGCCTGCGCGGGTATGCGAAATGATGTCGCGGCTTCTGGCCGCGGCGCGGCTCTATGCCGAGGTGCGGGGCGTGCACACTTCGGCTTTGAGCGATGGGCAGACGCTCCTGGCCGTGGCCGAGGATGTGGGTCGGCACAACACACTGGATAAACTCTGGGGTGACTGTATGCTGCGAGGCATTGAGACCCGCGATCGCATCCTCCTGGCGACGGGGCGCATCAGTTCAGAGATGATCCACAAGGCCGCGCGCATGGGCACGCCGATCGTGGCCTCACGGACATCGCCTACCAGCCTTTCCGTCCGCCTGGCGCGGGAGTGGGGCCTCACCCTTGTCGGGTATGTACGCCCTGATCGGCTTCGGGTCTATGCCGGTGCAGAGCGATTGGGTGCTCCGGCAGACTTGGTGGAGGCGATGATGGCTGGCGGGGGAACGGCATAAGCATAATAGATGCAAGGGATTCGGAATAGCATCTAACGGCCCGCAAACACTTGCAAAAATGCGCCATTTATGTTAAAATATAGATGTTATAGACGATGGTTTCTCGCCACCGCCTTCCCTAATGGATAGTTATCATTCGTTCAGCGTTGGGACCTTACAACCCATCTTGGTAGTGCATAGCCGAGGCCGAGGCGGAAGATGGTGCGCGAGCATCGTACACGCCTGGGCCTCGCTGTTTCTCGGAGAGACCCCTTGATTGACCCCTGGGCTATTATCATCCTCGCTGCGGGGCAAGGAACCCGCATGAAATCGCGCGTCCCCAAAGTGCTTCACCCCCTCGGCGGTCGTCCTCTCATCCGCCATAGCACCGACCTGGCGCGCGCGCTCGTTCCGCAACGCCCACCCATCGTTGTCATCGGCCATGGTGCCGACGAGGTGCGCGCCGCCCTAGGCGACGAGGTGGAGTACGTGGAGCAAGCCGAACAATTGGGAACCGGCCATGCCGTGCTCCAGGCCCGGCCAGCGTTAGAAGGCCGCGCTGCCCGGCTCGTCATCTTCTACGCCGATATGCCCCTCCTGACCCGCGAAACGGTACAGCGGCTCATGGCCCTTCACCAGGAGAAAGGCGGCCCCCTGACCCTGCTGACCGTCATCGCGGATGATCCGCGCGGTTTTGGTCGCATCCTGCGCGACGAGACCGGACGCGTCCTCGGCATCGTAGAGGAAGCGCAGGCCACACCGGAACAACTGGCAATTAAAGAGCTGAACCCCGGCGTCTATGCCTGCGATGCCGGCTGGCTCTGGCCGCGCCTGGCCCGTCTTCCCCTTAGCCCCAAAGGAGAATACTATCTGACCGACATCGTCGCGCTGGCCGTAGCCGAGGGCGTGCAGGTGGAAACCTGCACGACAGACGACCCCGACGAGTGCTTAGGCATCAACACCCGCGTTCATCTGGCCGAGGCGGAGGCGGTGCTGCGCGAGCGCATCAACCGCCGCTGGATGCTGGCGGGCGTGACCATGCTGGACCCCGAGACGACCTACATCGGCGCGGAGGTAGAGATCGGCCCCGACACGGTCATCTATCCCCACACGCATATCTGGGGAAGAACGAAGATCGGCCAGGAGTGCGTCATCGGCCCCAACACGATCATCCGGGATTCCAACATCGGCAAGGAGGTGCAGATTGAATGTTCGGTGATTGAGGGCGCGACGGTAGAGGATAAGGTGGACATCGGTCCCTTCGCCCATCTGCGCAAGGGAGCGCACTTGGCGACCGGTGTGCACATGGGGAACTTCGGCGAGGTGAAGAACTCATATCTGGGCCCCGGCACGAAGATGGGCCATTTCAGTTATCTCGGCGATGCGCAGGTAGGCGAGAATGTGAACATCGGCGCAGGCACGATCACCTGCAATTACGACGGCGTGCGCAAGCAGCGTACCATCATTGAGGATGGCGCGTTCATCGGCAGCGATACGATGCTGGTCGCGCCGGTGCGGATCGGACGTGGGGCCAAGACAGGCGCAGGCTCGGTCGTTACCCACGATATCCCACCGGAATCAGTGGCCTATGGTGTCCCTGCGCGCGTGAAGAAAGGCCCTGGCGAGGAGCCAACGACGGCTCCATCGCCCGGCCAGGATGGAACGTGATGGATGGTGAAGCCTCACTTTTAGTCGGCCTTTTGTTCCTCTTCTTGCTGCTGGCGGCTTTCGTCGCCGCCGCGGAGGTTGCCCTGGCCTCCGTCAGCCGCCTACGGGTTCGGCAGATGACGGAAGCGGGCGTCTCTCAGGCTCGGGTCACGCAAACGCTCCTCAGCGACCCGGCTCGTTTCTTATCCACCCTGATGACGCTGAAAGCCCTTGCCTTCGTCGGGACGGCGGGTTCGGTCTCCATCATGGTCTGGCGAGGCAAAGTCGGTTGGCCGGGCATGATCCTGGCCTGGGTGGGCACGGTCCTCCTCCTCCTTATCACCCAGATCGCCCCCCGCGCGCGCTCTTTGCGCAACCCTGAGACCTTCGCGCTCTACCTCTCCGGCCCCGTGCAGTTCTTCGCGACCATTCTGACGCCCATCACCGCGCCGCTGCGCTACTTGGGAGGCAGGTTGCGCGGCCACAGCGCCAACGCGAAAGAGCCGGAGGAGAGCCTCTTCCTCAGCGAGGACGGGCTGCGCTTCCTGCTGAACGTGGCAGAGGAAGAAAGCATCATTGAGGAAGAAGAACGCGAGATGATCGGCAGCATCCTGGAATTGGGCGACACCCTGGTGCGCGAGGTGATGGTCCCCCGTCCAGACATAGCAGCCGTGGAGGTGAATACACCGCTACAAGAGGCGGTGGATGTCGTGCTGAACGCAGGCCATTCCCGCATCCCGGTCTATCAGGAACGAATAGACAACATCGTCGGCATCCTCTATGCCAAAGACCTGCTGCGTGCCCTGCGCAATGGGCCAACGGACCGCCCTCTCTCCACCCTCTTGCGCCCGGCCTATTTCGTCCCGGAATCTAAAAAGGTGGACGAATTACTGGAGGAAATGCAACAGCGCCGGGTGCACATGGCGATCGTGGTGGACGAGTACGGCGGCACGGCAGGGCTGGTGACGATTGAAGACCTGGTAGAGGAGATCGTCGGCGAAATACAGGATGAGTTTGACCGGGAAGAGCCGTCCATCCAGCCGCAAGGCGAGGGGGTGTATCTCCTCAATGCGCGCGTGCCTCTGGATGAAGTGCAGGAGGTTCTGGGGGTGACGTTGCCGGCGGATGGGGGCGATACGCTGGGCGGCTTCATCTATAGCCAACTGGGGCGCGTCCCCGTGGTGGGTGATGAGGTGACCTTTGGCCGCCTGCACCTGGAAGTTCTTTCGGTCATGGGCCGGCGCATCAAGCAGGTGCGCGCGGAGTGCCTGCCGGAGTCCGAGGGAGATCGTGAAGAGAGCGATTCGCGCACCCTATCGCCCCGACCGGCCTTGAACGGTGAAACATGACGGTACAAGAGGAAGATCAGGAATTGGTGGCGCGAGCCCAAGCGGCCCGTGCCCTCGCGTATGCCCCCTATTCGGGCTATCGGGTAGGGGCGGCAGTACGGGGCGCGTCGGGCCGAATTTACGCGGCGTGTAACGTAGAGAACGCGTCCTATGGCCTCACCGTTTGTGCCGAGCGCGCGGCCGTCTTCAAGGCGATATCCGAGGGCGAACGCAGGTTGGTCGCGGTGGCCGTGGCGACGGAGAACGGCGGTTCGCCCTGCGGTGCGTGCCGCCAGGTACTTCGGGAGTTCGGCCCGATGATGCGCGTCCTCGTAGTGGATGGCGCGGGCCGGATGCGCACCTATGCCCTGACCGACCTCCTGCCCGATTCTTTCGGGCCGGAAGATTTGACAGGGCAAGAGTCCCTCTGATACCATCCTGCGCTGCGAACTCAACAGCCACCGACTCGCAGAACCGAATCGTCATAGAGAGACGGCCCCGCCAGCAACGGCGCGGCGTATGATATAATAATCGTCAAATCCTTTGTGTTTTGGTAAGGGAAGCGTAGGAGAGGGAAGCCCATGGAAATAGAAGAGAAAAGCAGGCTGCGCGTGTTCTTGGAATGGGTGGGGATCGTTGCGGTCTTCGTCGTTATCTTGGGCATCATCGGCGGTTCTATCTATATCATTGCCCGGCCCTCCATCCAACGTATGATGGGCGCGCGGGTTGTCGTGCGGAACCGGCTTGTGTACGTTGGGGTGGATGGCAATATCTACACCATCCGTCCCGATGGGCAACAACGGGTGGCGATCACCAAGGACGCCGAGGCAGGTAAGCGTTTCTACGACTTCCCCGCCTGGTCGCCCGACGGCAAACATCTGGCTTTTGTGGGCGCGGAACGCCTGGAAGGGGATGGCGTTCTTGCCGCCCTCTACTCGGCTCCGGCGGTGGGTGGCCGCCTGACCCGGGTTTTCACCAGCACCGAAAGCGGCCCGTTCTACCTCTATTGGGCCCCCGACGGCCAGCAATTGGCCTTCTTGACTGCGGAAGCCGAAGATAACGGCATCGCCTTGCGTTGGGCTTCGGCAGATGGAAAGGCTCCCAGCCGCATCCTGGCCAAAGGTTCTCCCCTTTATTGGTCCTGGTCGCCCGATAGCCGGGAGATATTGCTCCATATTGGCGGGAGCCGACAGGCGAATCCGGAGGCCAAACTGTCGCTCTTGCGAGTGGAACAAGGAGCCGAGCCACGAGAGCAAGAGATAGAAGAGGCTCCTGCCCACTTCCAGGCTCCCAACTGGTCTCCGCGCGGGGATCGGATACTCATTGCGGCCCAGGGAAACGATGATGGACACGCCCTTCTTTTACGCGGGGTGCGGGATAGCATCCTCCGGCGCACGCTGGTTCCCCTGGATAAGGCGGGAGCCATCGCTTTTGCCGTATCGCCCAAAGGGGATCAGGTCGCCTATATTACGGCGGAACCTGCCGATGGGACCTTCTACGGCCCCCTCAGCGTCGCCGGCCTGGATGGCGGCGAGCCGCGTCGCCTGGTAGATGAGACGGTCCTGGCCTTCTTCTGGTCGCCTAACGGCGAGCGTATCGCCTATTTTACCGTTGCCGATGTGAGCGGTTCCGGCGCAGAAGCGCAAATAGAGTTGGGCCTCTCGGTAGTCAACGTGGCCGATGGTAAAGCCACCACCTTGGGAACCTACCTGCCGACTCCCGATTTCATCAACATCATTCCATACTTTGACCAATATGCTCAATCGGTGACGCCTTGGGCCCCCGATAGCCGCTATTTCGTCATCAACCAGGTAGATCGGGATGCCTCGCAAAACGTGGTGATTATAGATATGGTGGGCGATCAGGAACCCCGTTTTATCGCCGAAGGAACATTGGCCTGGTGGTCGTGGAAGTAGAGCGGGCTTGCTGCCATCTTTGCTCATCCCCTGCTACTGCGGTTTGTCGTCTCTGTCGACGGCCCGCCTGTGCCGCGCATCTGGCCGACTTTCCGGCAGAATTGGTTCCTATGTTCGGGCCGCGCGCCTGCAGTGCCTGTGTGGAGAGAACCCTCGCCCAGATAGAAAAAGAACGCGCCCAGCGCGAGCGGAGACGCGCTGGCGATCTGCCCTATCGCATCTGCAACGTCTGTGGGCAGGAGTTCCCCCAAGTGTTAGCGGCCTGTGCCGTCTGCGGCAAGCGGATATGCCAGGAACATAGCGTGCGCTATCGCCGGCGGTTCCGCTTCGGCCACCGGGGCGATAAAGGCGCATGGTATTGGGATTACGACGTGCGCTGCCTGGAACACCGTCGCCGCTTCCCGCGCCTGGAAGGCTGGGAAGTGGATTCTACCTAAAATCCCACCGCACAGCCATCCTTGCGCGGGTCAGACCCCGCGGCCAATACACCGGTCTCCGGATCGCGCGCGATCACCTGCCCCCCGCCGAAGAGCGATCGCTCCGACCCCGTCGTATAGACGACCTCATGGCCGCGGCGCGCCAATTCTGCCCGTAATGCCTCACTTGTCCCTTCCTCAATCGCCACGCGCCTTCCTTCCAAGACGCAGAATCGGGGCGCGTCCAGCGCGCGCTGGGGGTCCATGCCGTGATCAACCATGTTCACCGTCACTTGCAGATGGCCTTGAGGCTGCATGAACCCGCCCATGACGCCATAGCAAAGCCACATTTCACCGCCGCGCGTCGCCATAGCCGGAATAATGGTGTGATAAGGACGCTTGCCCGGCTCCAGGTGGTTAGGATGCGACGGGTCCAGGTTGAAACTTGCGCCCCGGTTTTGCAGGCAGATGCCGGTTCCCGGCACAACGAGGCCGGAGCCGAAAGCATAGTAAAGACTGTTGATGAAAGAACAGGCGTTCCCCTGGCCGTCCACCACGCTGAGATAGACGGTATCGCCTTCCAGCGGCATCCCCCAGCCGACCTGGGCCGCAGCCTGCGTGGGCGAGATGAGGCTCCGCCGCTGCTCCGCGTAGGTTTTGGAGAGTAGGCCCGCCAGCGGGATGTCGCTGAAAACGGGATCCGTCACGTAGCGACGAGCGTCGGCGAAAGCGAAACGCATCGCCTCAATGAGGAAATGCCAGCGGTCGGGCGACTCCGGCGATAACTTCGCCAGGTCGTACCCTTCGGCGATGTTCAAGGCCAGGAGCGCGGCCAGGCCTTGCCCGTTGGGTGGGCACTCGTGAACTGTGACGCCGCGATAGTTGATCTGGATGGGCTTATCCCAGGTAGAGGTGTGCGCGGCCAAATCTTCCGCCGTGAGCCAGCCACCCTGTGCCTGCACGAAATCGGCGATGCGGCGCGCCAGGTCGCCCCGATAGAAGGCATCGGGCCCGCCCTCGGCAATAGTGCGCAGGGTAGCCGCGAGGGTCGGCAGGCGCACGATCTCGCCGGGAGACGGCGCGCGCCCACCGGGCATGAACTCCTGGCCGGAAGGAGCCTGCTTCAATTTCTCCGCCGTGTTTTGCCAGCCCCAGGCGATCAATTCGCTGACCGGGTAGCCTTCTTCCGCCGTAGCGATGGCAGGTGCAAGGACGCGCGCAAGGGGCATCGTGCCATGAGCCTTCAGGAGCGAGGCCCAGCCGTCCACCGTGCCCGGTACGGTGATGGGGAATGGCCCCTGGAGAGGGATAGATGTCAGGCCCCGATTTCGCAACTTCTCCAGCGAGGCAGCACGGGGCGAGCGACCACTCCCGTTCAAAGCGGTAATGCGCTTCGTCTTCGCATCCCAGAAGAGGGCAAAGCAGTCGCCGCCGATGCCGGTGGACATCGGTTCCACCACGTTGAGCATGGCGGCGGTGGCGACGGCAGCATCTGCCGCGTTGCCCCCCTCTTGTAAGATGCGGAGCCCTGCCTGCGCCGCGAGAGGCTGCGAGGCAGCGACGATGCCATGACGCGCATAGACGACGGAACGGCGCGAAGGGAAAGGGTTGTACCGGTTCTCTATTGACATAGTATTGGCACTCCTCCGGTGAGATGGGGAAGGTGAAGGATGAGGCCGGTCATCGGGCGGGCGGTGCGCCGGTCCCAAGCCGAAGAAACTCACAAGAGTAGCAGCAAGACGTAGAAACCCGCGACGCGAAAACATGCCTTCCTATCCAACACACGCTGTTGCGATTATACCACAGACTTAAACCATCGCTCGGGATTAACGCGCGCCGACTTCGTGGCCGGCCGGACGAGATGAAAGGCAGAATCATGCGCGGAGGAAATAGTGGTCGGGCACGTGGTAGTCAAATTGGTAAAATCGCCCAGGTGGATTATACTATATCTCCGGAAATAGGCTAATGGATACTCGTTGGGACGTTCTCGGCTTCGGCGTAGTCGCCGTTGACGATTTCCTCTACGTTGAGCACCATCCCCTCCCGGATAGCAAGATGCCGGTGCTGGGGCATCGCCGGGAAGGCGGCGGCCTGACGGGGACGGCGCTGGTCGCCGCCGCGCGGCTGGGCACGCGGGCAGCCTATGCCGGTGTCCTCGGCGACGACGAACTATCCCGCTTTACCATCCAAGAACTAGAACGAGAAGGCGTGGACTGCGGCCCGGTATTGCGCCGCGAAGGGGCAAAACCTTTTCACGCTATCGTGATCGTTGATCAGGCGACTGCTCAACGCAGCATCCTCTTCTCGGCTGAGGGCGTCACGGAGCGGCAGCCGGAGGAGATCACCGACGACCTGATCGCCAATTGCCGCGTGCTGTTCGTTGACCATTTTGCCATCGCGGCCGGCCTGCGCGCGGTGGAGTTGGCCCATGCGCGCGGCATCCCTGTGGTCGGTGACCTTGAACGAGAAGGCGATCCGCGCCTCCCCGACCTGATGCGTCAGGTGGATCACCTCATCCTGAGCATCCGTTTCGCGGCGCGCGTGACCGGCCAGAGCGAGCCGGAGGCCATCGTGCGTGCCCTATCCGGCCCGGAGCGGGCCTGCTGCGCGGTGACGGCGGGCGAGCGCGGCTGTTGGTACTCGGAGCGGGGGGGCGAGGTACGCCACGTTCCCGCTTTCCCGGTGAGGGTGGTGGATACCACCGGCTGTGGCGACGTTTTTCATGGCGCGTACGCAGCTTGTATCGCTCAAGGCGAAAGCGTCGGCACGGCCATTCTGGTAGCAACCGTCGCTGCCGCCCTCAAAGCAACCCATCCCGGCGGGCGCAGCGGCATTCCCAGCCGTGCTATGGTGGATAACTACCTCCTCACGTCAGCCAGAGGGCCACGACCAACATCAGCAGCGCGTTGATCCCCAGAAGGACGGTGACGCCGATGGGCAAGTTGGCTTCAGCCGCCCCATAAAGAAGGACCGGCATGACCAGGATGGCAAGCAGCGCCCCCGTTTGCAGCGCGGCACGGTTCCTGGTGATGAAGGTCTTCGGCTCAGGTTGGGTTTGGGTCATGGATTGATCTTTCTCGTCCTATAATCCCTCCGCCTCCAGGGGAGAAAGGTTCAGGGGCGGATAGTTTTATACCGGGGGTCTTGGGGGTGTCCCCTGTACCCACGCGGTTCCCACCGCCAAGACCTCTCTTCTCCCCCCCGTTGTCCCCCCCTCCTATCCCCGAATCTAATCGTTACCCACAAGTGGGGTATAAGGGCAGGGTAAGGCCACCAGCCCTCGCTATCCCCCCAACCCCCTTTCTCCCCCGTTTTACGGGGGAGAAAGGGGGTGCCGAGCGACAGCGAGGCGGGGAAAAGTGGGGGGCCTGTAGCGCCGCTCTACCCCAGCAACCGATTTGTGGGTAAGGGGTAGGAGCGGGGACAGGGAGGGGAGAGGGGTCACCATCTCGCCTGCACCCAGACAACAACTCCGATCAGGACGGTCATGGCGAGCCCGTAGGTGATCGTCCTGCGCAACACCAACCCCTCTTTCCCGACCAATCCGGCTGTGCTACAACCGACGATGATGCGGGCAGGAGCCAGCATCCCGCCGATGGAGCCGCCTGTGGTCTGTGCCCCCAGGATGAGGGCGACAGGCAGGTTGAGCATGAGCGCAGTTTGCTGCTGCAAAGCCGCGAAAACGACGTTGGAATTGGTGTTGGAGCCGGTCATGAATGCGCCCAACAGGCCGATGAAGGGAGCTACAAAGGGATAAACAGACGACAGGCCGCGACTCAGGCCGACGGCAACCGTGTTGGTCATGCCGCTCTGCTCCATTATGAGGGCAAAACCGACCATCGTTGCGATGCCGATGCTGGATTGGACCGCGTTGCGCACCGTATTGCCCAGGATGCGCCTGGCCGCCCCCGGCTTGTAGTGGCCGGTCGCCGTGAATAGGAGATAGGCCGCCACCGAGGAGTAGATCAGGAGCGCGCCCGCGTGCCCGAAGAGGCTGATAGGTTGTCCTTTCCCAGCTTGGATCGTCCAGCCCAGAGCAGTTGTCGTGGCCGGGAAGGACATCTGAATCCTGACCGCGTTCAAAAGCCGATGCACAGGCTCCACCAGCTCGGCGATGCTCACGACCGCGACGAGGATCGTATAAGGCATCACGGCCAGCAGGACGGGCATCCGGCGAGGGAGTGTAGCCGTCGCCATCGCGACGCTGTCGCCCATCGGGGCGACCCGGTAGAGAGGAAGGCGCGCGATCAACGCCATCGCGCCCAGGCCAGTCAGGCCGGCCACGAAAGCTGCCACGTTCCACAAACCGCTCACCGCGAGGAGATATTGCGTGACAGCCATGGTGGCGCCAACGACGAGGATTGCCGGCAGGCCGTGGCGCAAAGCGGATAGCCCACCGTCGGTATAGACGGCGGCGATGCCACAGGCGAAACAGGTGATGCCCAAGAGTTGAGCGGCAGCCGGCGCGAGGGCCTCGCCCGGCAGCCCGCTGGCAGCGATCAGGGCATTGAACGAGGCAGCGATACTCCCGAAGTTGACCGACCAGGCATGGCCCACGGCAACGGCCGCGACGGAGGTGACCGGCGCGAAGCCCAAGCCGATCAGAAGCGGAGCTACCACGGCAATAGGAACCCCGTATCCGGCGATACCCTGTAGGAAGCTGCTGAAAACCCAACTGAGGATCAGAAGTTGCAACACGCGGTCACCCGTGAGCCGGACGATCCCCTGGCCGATGATGGTGATAGCCCCCGCTTCCGCGACGGTATTGTAGAGAACAAGAGCCATCCAGATCACGTAGAGCACGTAGAGGGTGAGGAGCAGAGCCCGCATCTGCGAGTAGGCCAGGAGGCTTGGCCCCGCGCCGAAGAAAGAGAGCGAGACGATCAAAGCCACCAGCCAGCCCACCGGCCCTGCCTTCGCACCGCCCCACCGGAACCTGACCATCAGGATCAGGACGACGAGGATCGGCGAGAGGGCCAGAAGGAAACGCGGGAATGTGACCGCGACGGGTGTCAACATGATGGTTTCTCTCCGCGCGTGGGGTGCGTCGCCCATTATACTCGCGATGCCAAAACGATGGCAACTGATGGGCTTGAGTTGTTGACTTCGCTGCCGTTTGCCCCTATAATCATCCTGCCATGGAGAGGAAACAGAGAACCTTCATCGTTAACGGCACCATCGTGACCCCGACGCGGCTCTGGGAAGGGGGAGCGCTGCTTATTGAAGGGGGGCGCATCGCCGGCATCGGACGGCGCGATGACTTCGGCACCCTGCCGGAGGCAGAGATCATTGATGCGACGGGATACTGGGTTGTCCCCGGTTATGTGGATGTGCATGTGCACGGCGCAATGGGGCGAGACATGATGGAAGGAACGGCAGAAGCCATCTCCATCGCCGCCGCTTTCTACGCCCGACACGGCACGACGGCCTTTTTGCCGACTTCCATCACTGCCCGACCGGAGGACATAGACCGATTCCTGGAGGCGGTGGCGGAGGCGCAGCGCGGAACGGTCACAGGGGGAGCCCAGGTGTTAGGAGCCCACATTGAAGGCCCCTATATCAGTCCCAAGATGCCCGGCGCGCAGCCAGTGGAGTCCATTCGGCCTGCGGACCGTCAGGAATATGAGCGCTGGTTCGCGAGCGGCATCATCCGGCTTATCACCGTTGCGCCGGAGGTTCCTGAGAATCGGCCGTTGATCTCTTACGCCCTGAAGCAAGGGGCGGCCGTTTCTGTCGGTCACTCGGCTGCTACTTTTCAGGAGGCGATGGCCGCCGTGGACATGGGGCTGAACCATGCCACCCATACCTTCAACGCCATGACCGGCCTCCACCATCGCGATCCGGGCACCGTCGGCGCGGCCCTTTATTCGGACAAGGTGTATGCCGAACTCATCGCCGATACGGTACACGTGCACCCTGCCGCGATGGCGGTCCTGGTGCGTGCGAAGGGACCTGGCCGCACCGTCCTGGTCACCGATGCGATGGCAGCCGTGGGGCTGGGCGATGGCGATTACCCCCTGGGGGCGCAAATGGTCCATGTGCGCGACGGCATCGCCCGCATTGCGAATGGTTCGCTGGCGGGAAGCCTTCTCACAATGGATCAGGCCGTGAGAAATGTGGTGCGAGAGACGGGCAGCACGCTGGCGCAAGCGGTGGAGATGGCAAGCCTGACACCGGCCCGTTCTATAGGCATGGCGCATCGCAAGGGGAGCCTGGAGCCGGGTAAAGATGCCGATCTTCTTTTGCTGGACGGAGATTTAAATGTGGCGGTCACCATGGTGGGCGGCGAGGTCGTCTATCGCCGGTGATTTTGCCTCAGCATCGCGAGGCGGATCGTAAAGGGCCGATTCTTGACCTCAACGGTCTTCGTGCTATACTCTGGGATACCGGCCCCCGTGGCTCAAGTGGATAGAGCAAGTGCCTTCTAAGCACTGGGTTGCTGGTTCGAGTCCAGCCGGGGGCATCAGGTTGAATCTCGGCAATAAAAAGCCCCTTGACGGTATGGCGGTTCTCCTTTCCGCCAAACCACAAGGGGCAGTAGCCTCTGTCAGAAATGTGCGCGGCAAGTTGCAGTGCCGCTACATTTCGTTAGCTTTGTAGCCAGGCCCTTCGCTGAAGAAGGCCCTGTTTTTCGCGATGGCAGCGCTAAACTCCTCCGGCACATCCTCCTCCGGGAAGATGGCCTCTACGGGGCATTCCGGCACGCAGGCCCCGCAATCAATGCATGTATCAGGGTCAATATAGAACCACGGCCACTGATCCTCAGGCTTACCCGGAACGATACACTCCACAGGACAGACCTCAACACACGCCCCATCACGAATGCACGTATCCACGATCACATGCGTCATCTCACAAACCTCCTGGACAGGACAGTTGTCAGGGCACAGAGGCGACTCACCACTTCAGGCTGCAAACCGCCAACATTCTACCCAGATTCTGCACCCTTGTCAACTTCTCATCCGAAGTTCTGACACGAGTGTTAGTGTACCGTTTTCTGAAGTTCGGACATGAGTTCGGACATCAGTGGGAATAGAGAGAGCCTTCATGTTTGGGTAAACTAGTAAACCCAAACCCCAGT
>FWPU01003946.1_pt1 | contig 35838 bp, 31 predicted proteins | sample 2228361 | NCBI WGS metagenome assembly FWPU01 (sample SAMEA103939777, study PRJEB20133) | metagenome
CGCCGGCTAATTTCCGTTGCCTCTCCGGAGCGAAAAGGCGCAATGGCTTCGTAGCCTACCAAGTTCCAGTTGGCGCACCGGGCGCGCCGCCAGTGCGGCAACTTCTATATATTGTAGCGGCGAGCTTCAACTCGCCAGGGTGGGACAGGCTATAGCGTCGTACACCTGGCGGTCTAAAGACCGCCGCTACATTTGCCATATGGTGGTACATATCAACATGGCGTCGTATACCTGGCGGCCTCGAGGCCGCCGCTACATTGCCTCTTTTCTAGTTGCCGCGCCGGCGCGCCGCGGCGGCCGCGAATTTGTCAGCCGCCGGCTTTTCAATTATAATCACCCCAGGTATGAGGGAAAAGCTGCTCGGACTTCTGCTCCTGGTATCGGTATCGGCTCTGAGCTTCACCGTCTATTCGTACTGGCGCACCAGGCGTTACGACGAGCTGATCGCACGCGCGGCTGAAAAGCACGGGCTGGAATTCGCCCTGGTCAAGGCCCTGGTGCATGAGGAGAGCTGGTACGACGCCGGAGCGCGCGGCGCCGATGGCGAAATGGGGCTGATGCAAGTTATGCCGCTGGTCGGCTACGAGTATGCGGCGGCCAAGAGATTGGACCGCTTCAAATCGGACTGGCTCCTGGACCCCGAGGTCAATCTCGAGGTGGGTTGCTGGTATCTGCGCCAGTGCCTGGATAAATACAAAAGTTATGGAGACCCTCTGCCCATGGCCCTGGCCCGCTATAATGCCGGCGAATCGCGCGTCCAGGCCTGGATCGACCAGGCCCGCCATGCCCTTTCAGACAAGCAGAGCGATTCTCAGATATCCGCCGAAGCCTTTATCCGAGCGGTGGACTTCCCTCAGACCAGAGGCTATATCGAAAGCATCCTGAAGCGCTACCGCCGCGTTAATCGAACCAAGGTGGGATTGAAACGATAGCGACGACATGCTCACAGAGGTAGTGATAAAGATGGTGCTGGCCGCCGTGCTCGGCGGCATCATCGGGCTCGAGCGCGAGGTCTATAAGAAGCCGGCCGGCCTGCGCACTAACATTTTAATTTGCGTCGGCTCGACGCTCTTCACCATAATATCGCTGGAGCTGGCGCGGCTGTTTCGCGCCGACGCGGCGCGCGTCGCGGCGCAGATCGTCACCGGCATCGGTTTCATCGGCGCCGGAGCTATCCTGCGCGCCCGCGGCCACGTCGTGGGACTGACCACCGCGGCGACCGTCTTCGTGGTGGCCGGCGTCGGGATGGCGGTCGGGGCCGGCCTCTTCGCTGCGGCCGCGCTCGCCTCGGCCATCGTGGTGGTCACACTTCTGTTCATAGGCTTCGTCGAGCGAAAATGGATGCCCCGCGCGCGCTGGCTCCGCTACGAGGCCTCGACCCATGACTCGACCGAGGCGGTAATGGCGATAAGCAAAATACTATCCGAATACAACCTGCCCATGGAACAGCTCGGGATCAGAAAGCGGGACGATCTTTATCTGGTCAGCTTCCATATCCGTGTGCCGACCGGCCTGGGCGAAGAGATCACGCGGCGCCTCGCCGGGGACCGCTCGCTGCTCAGCATTAAAAGACGTTGATGTATGGAGTTGGCACCGCCTAATATTCTGACCCCTGACTCCTGGCCCCTGGCTCCCGGCTTCTCAAATAGCGTTTCCGTTTGTTGCTGTAAAAGGCAAAAAGAACGAGCAGGTAGAGATAGCGCCAGGGGAAAACAGCTAATCTTATCAGGAAGAACAAAAGCTCTTCGAGCGGCGCGAGAGGCGACGCGCCGCGAGAGCCGACAAGCCGCTCCCGCACCTTGATGTCCCAGAGCAGGCGGAGGAAGCCTTTGAGGTTGAAGTAAAAGCATCCGCCATATCGATTGAAGATTATCAGGCTCTGGGCCAGGGGCAGGAAGGCGAAAAGCCGAATCTTCCAGAAGCGACGGTCCGGCGTGAAAATCGCCACGACGGCGCAGTAGCCCTGGCGCCGCAACTCTTTGAAGTGGCGCGCAGCCTGACGCGGCCCGCCGTGGGGAATCAGATGCTCTATCAGAGGGTGCGCCTGAAAAGACTTAAGATAAGGGCGGGCGCAAAAGAGAGTAATCTGGCAATCGGGAAACAGCTCTCTCTTCACCACTTCTATTGCTCGCAGGACCACCTCGGGCTCGGCCGATTGCAGCACCAGCACGCGCCGTGGCGCGGTCGAGGCCAACGGGCCCCTGAGGTGAGCGCGATGGCGCCGCTGCCGGTAGATCATCCCCAAAAATTGCCGCAGGTTGAAATAAAAGCAACCGCCTGTCTCGTTGAAAAGCAAAAGGTGCTTGGCCCCGCCGGTAAGACGCAACAGCAAGCCCAATCGGCGCATTCGTCGAAAGCTCGGGTCGCCGTTGTAGATGGCGGCGGCGGCATCGAATCGGCCCGGCACCAGGCGACGCACCGCCTTCATGTTCCCCCACAAGCCGAGCTTTTCATCGTAAGCTATAATGCGCGCCGTATCCGGACGTCGCGATAATTCATACATCGCCTGCGGCCCGCCCGCACAGAGCAGGGTGATTTCGGGCTGCACGAAGAGCCGGCCCCGCGCGATTGTCTCGAGCGCGCGCTGCGCCGTCTCAACATCGGCGCTTTGCAGGAGCAGCACCTTCTCGGGCGGCACGACGGCCCCCGTGCCGAAGAGACGCCGCTTCATCCGGCGCAAAGCACCTGTGAACCAGGCCGGCGGTCCCATCATGACCGGCCAATTATAACGTGGGTCGTGAGTGGAAAAGAATTAGACCGTGACATGGGTTCCGACCCTGAAGATTTAGCTTGACATGGGCGGGGGGCTGGTTTAATAAAAAGGAGCATTTTGTTTTGTATGCAAAGGGCGGAAGCCATACACTATCTGGTTTCGGCATATACCGTGGCAGCTTCGGCAATTGCGGAGAAAATCACAGATACAAGGGAGCATCTGTAGCCATGAGCGAAAAATTGAATCCCGCTTCATTTAGCGCAAAACTCTGCTTCGTCGCCATCGCCCTGGGATTGCTTATCTCTTCAACGCCGGAGCGGTGTCTCGCCCAAGCGAAATCAGGCGAGCTTCCCCTGGTCAAGATCATAGCCACCGGGGGCACTATAGCTAACACGCCCGAGGGGAGGATCAGCGGCGAAGACCTGGTGAAAGCGATCCCTAGGCTTAAAGACTACGCCCGAATCGAGGTTGAGGAGTTCAGCCGGGTCAACAGCACTCAATTCTCGACGAAGATGATGCTTGATCTTGCTAAAAAGGTTAATAGCGTCCTTTCGACCGGGGACAAGCCGGCGGGAGTAGTTGTGACCATCGGCTCGAACGCCCTGGAGGAGGCCGCATACTTTCTCCATCTCACGGTGAAAAGCGAAAAGCCGGTTGTCTTTACAGCGGCGCAGCGCCGGCATGGTGCTTTGGGCGCAGAAGGAGACAAGAATCTACTGGATGCGGTGAGGGTCGCCGTTTGGCCTGAGGCTGCCGGGAAAGGGGTGCTGGCCGTAACCAACGAGGAGATACAGTCGGCCCGAGATACCACTAAAACGACGAGCTATCGCGTCGATACCTGGAAATCGGGGGATCTGGGAGACCTCGGCCTGGTCGATTCGGACCGAATCAGCTTTTACCGCAATCCGACGAGAAGGCATACGACGCGAACCGAATTCGACGTAGCTTCGCTTGACGATCTTCCCAAAGTTTACGTGATCTACTCTTACGTGGGCGCCGACGGCGTGCTGGTTAAGGCTGCGGTCGATCAGGGTAAGGCTCGCGGGATCGTAGTAGCCGGGTTTCCATCCGGGGCAGCGGCCAGACCTGTGCAGGATGCGGCCCTGGAAAAAGCCGTGCGGGAGGGGGTTGTGGTTGTCTTGAGCCATCGTGGCGGAAGAGGAAGGCTCAGTCGAGGCGCGCATTCATCCACGCCGAATTTCGTCAAGGCGGACAATCTCACTCCGCAAAAGGCCCGCATCCTCCTGATGCTGGCCCTGACGCGAACAACCGATCGAGGCGAAATCCAGCGGATGTTCGATGAATACTAAAAACAGGAGCCAGAAGCAAGAGGGAGAGCGAGAGCAAAATGAGCAAGAGGGAGAGCGAGAGCAAGAGGGACCCTCTCGCTCTTGCTCATTGCTCTTGCTCATCTCGCTCTCGCTCAATATTGTGGAGCATTATTTTTGCTTAGTAGCCGGCTTCCGGATCAACGCGGAAAGCTCATTTAAGTCTACAGGTTTGTTAACGTGAGCAGTGTAACCGCAAGATAAAGCCTGCTCGATATCCCTCTTCATGCCAAGGCCCGTGAGAGCAATAGCGGGAGTTGACGCCAGGCCTGGAATCTCTCTGATCTTACGGATCAGTTCATAGCCATCGATGTCCGGCATCTTAATGTCCGAAATAATTATATCCGGCAGGTCGCGCCTTGCCACTTCCAGCCCCTCTCGTCCCTGCGCTGCCATAAGGACAGAATATCCCAACCTTTCAAGTTCAAACTTCATCAGAGCGAGAATATCTTCCGAATCTTCTATTACGAGCACGCGCAAGGGTTCGGCTCTCTCTTGGGCTTGAGGCCATTTGAACTGAAGCCCTTGCTGCATCGCCTGAGAATTTGCTAAAGGCAGCCTGATTCTGAACCTGCTTCCTAGACTCAATCCATCGCTTTCAGCCCAGAGGCGCCCTCCGTGCATCCGAATGATCTCACGAGATATAGCCAGCCCAAGTCCCAACCCTGATTTAGATGTGGGCCATGTGCTTGTTCCTTGACGGAATGGTTCGAAGATCTGCTCTAAGAGCTCAGGCGCAATACCTACGCCTGTGTCTTTGACGCAAAGCTCAGCTTCACCTCCAATCTTTTGCGAGCTAATGGTGATCGATCCGCTTTCGGTGTACTTGATAGCATTCGAAAGCAAGTTCATAACGACCTGATCTAGCCTGGTCCTATCGGCATATAACCAAAGACTGGGCTGCGAAAGCCTGACTCGAATCTGCAGCGCCTTACTTTGAGCCATTTCTCGGACCGCTTCTATCGAGTTTGAGGCAACCTGGTTTAAATCCACCAGCTCTCTTGACACTTTTCAAAAGAAGTAGCAGAAAACAGGTCAAGCAGCTCTTGAGATAATCGAGTTTTCGATCGACCTCTCTATTTTTCTTTTCGCATCGATCATATCCAGCTTTATTCTGTTCTCTATTGTCAGCTTAGTACGTACCCGATAGATCGTCTTCTGCATCTTACGGTGTCTTCGGTTAACTCCTTCAACTGCATTGCTTGTAGCCTCTAACATCGGATCATCCAAAAACTCTAAAGCCTTTTCCAAGTTCCGAGAGCAGAGCTTCTTAATGATAGGATCAAGTTTACTGATCTTTCTAAATCTTTTACTCTTACGTATTTTTTCTAATTTCTTCCTGGCCGTCTCTATCTTACAGCGTCGATCAAAAAGCTTGTATGCCAGATCAACCAGCAGGCGTAGATCGGCTAGAACCGGATGACCTCGGCAGAGAGACTTCAAAATCTTAGCTTCTTTCTTTCGAAGCCTCTTCTTTACAAACAGGTACCTGTGTTCCCATAGCCCTTCTCTTAATCTTTTGTATTTGTCCTCGGGTGCTTTCTCATCTTTGCTCGGTCTTCCTCTCTTCCGCTTTGCAGGTGGCGGTAATTGGCGACGGTATCTGGCTACAGCCTTCAAAACCAGCTCGTTTATCTCCTTAATGATATGGAAAATGCAAACTTGATGCTTTGCCGAAGGAAAAACCTGCCGGATCGGTTCTGGATATAGTGGCGATCCATCCGTTGTTATCCCCAGAACCTTCAATCCCAAATCTTTCAGATACTGCAGAAATTCCAGAACCTGCTCTTTGCTCGGCTCCCCTTCGATGATCTTAAAGGCCACACGCTTACGATACTTCGGATCCACGGCATAGATGATACAATAGGAACCATCGTATGCCTCATCTATACAGAGATAGCCGCTAAACCGCGCCAAAACCCATGGCTCGTACTCGCTCCGCAACTGGATTTTTTTCCCCACCCTGCTGTATCCAGCTCCAAATCGTGGCAGGGCTTACGCACACATTGAAATCTCGAAACATTCGCTCGCTGACTCTCTCTATCGGCATACCATCTTGCACAATCGACCCCATGACTTTCTCCTTAACTCGCACGGTAAAATGCGACCCGGGATCAGCTATTGGTATGGGCGCATTGAAATACTCCTCGCAGATAGGACAATAATGCTTGCTATATGTGACTTCGATTACTACTGGCACTTCCAGTCCTAGATCATTTAACTCTCGTTTCCCTTTACTCCGTCGGGGCGATTCGGTGTAACATTTAGGACATTTACAATAATCATAGACGTACTTTTTCTTCTTTATTGTCTTCGTCTTTAGTTTTATTTCCCTGGCCATCTTTTTATACTTCACCTCAAAACAAGATTTCTCTTTATCTTAGTATAATTTACATCGCTCCTCCATCTAAATTTCGATGCTTCCTCTGGGGAGTCTCCATAAAATAGATAGATAATTGGACCTATCGGCTCGGCCTTGCCCCATCTTCGCCCGAAATGGCGAAAGCCGAATGTAGCTGGTGCGCGTCACATCCGATATAATGCTCCATGCTGCAGTGCTTTGATATAAGCGCGGAGCGACAAATGAGAACCGCTATCCTTTCAGTTTGGTCTCTTGGTGCCCTTGTGGCTTTTTACTCCGCCAGCGCAACGGATAGGGCAGGCCCGAAGCAATCGGCGCAGGAGGATGATTTCTATCGCCGGCTCGCCTATTTTCACGCGCCGGTAAATTTCCAGGACACCGAGACGAGGGGCGATTCGCAGGATGAGGGGAATCGGGCGAACGTGAGCCAGCTAATACAGCGGCGCGGCGATTTCATGACCCGCTTCGATTTCGACGGCGACTGGAACGGATTGAACAATTGGGCCAACTTCGGCCGCCGTCCGCCCGACGATTACCGGAAAGACGAGATGGCGCGCGCTTACATGTACTACAGCGTGGTCGAAACGACTACGCATTATTTTATCGTCTACTGCACGTTTCACCCGCAAGACCGCGAACCCGCCTGCAGCGATAGCGCGTGCCACGAGAACGACCTGGAAGGCGGCCTGCACATGGTCAAAAAGGGTCCGGAGAACGGCGGCATGGGCACGCTCTGGCTCATGATGTACCTGGCGCATGATTACTGGTTCACCTATCTCACGCCGGCCGGACGGCAGGCCGGCATCAAGCTCGGAGGCAAGCCGCCGCACGAGACGCCGGAAAAGGCCCATCACTACAACGCCGATTTCATCTACGACGTGGTCTGGCGCGGCGTTACGCCGGAGGGCAAAATCTTTGCGCCGCACGATCAATATGTGCCTTCTGACCCGGATGCTCCGCCGGGCACGGTATTTCATCCCACGACCTGGCAGGAGCCGTGGGGACACGGCATGTACGGCTGGCCCGGCCCCGATGCGCGCTCGCCCTACGATAGATATCGCCGGCCCGAATACCCGTGGGTGAACGGCTTCATCAACGGCGACGGGGTCATCTACTACCCGGGCGCCGAGGCCGGCATACCGGACTACCGTAAAGACGTGGACGTCGTACCCTATGCTCTCATCGATATATTCGAGCCGGGCGGCCTGTGGGACCGCCGCGAGAGTATCGACTGGAACCGCGACGGCTGCGGCGGCGCGCCCGACTGCACCTGGGGCTATTTCGGCGCCTTCCGCGGCGAGCGCTGGGGAATGGACAAGGCCAATGCGCCGTGGCGCTGGGACCACTACGACGATAATTTGCCGCCTGGGATGCAGGCCTTCGACCCGCTGCGCCTGGTCGAGGAGTACAACGATTTGAGCGCCGTTCCGGCAGCGCAACTGAGCCGGACCTATACCAACAATCGCTATCTCGGCATACCGAACGGCACGCGCCCGCATCGCCCGCCCCCCATAGCAGACGCCGGCGCGCGCTTTCTTGCCGCGAGGCCCGGCGAAATGTTCGTCCTCGACGGCAGCCGCTCGCGCACCGGAGACCTCGACGGCAAAGGACACCTGCTCTTTCGCTGGAGCGTAGAGGCGGAAGATTGGGGGGAGCTGGGTTGGGGACCGCCGCGCCTGCTTAAGACCTTGGACCGCGAGGGGAGCTATCGAGTTAAATTGACCGTAAACGACGGCGACCACCAGGCCGAGGACAGCGTCGCCGTACTGGTGACCTCGCGCAAGCTCTTCTTCGATGATTTTCAAAACGCCTACCGTCAGCCGAACTGGCAATTCCTCGGCCAGACCTGGCGGCAGAGCGACGGCCTGCTTATCGTGCGCCGTCCCGGCGGCGGTTTAAATGCCGCGCTGCCGCTAGGCCAGAGCTACCCGGGCAGAATGACCGTCGAGACGCTGATGCGCCTCGACCTGCTCTATCCCGAAGCAAACGCGCCGTTCGGCGTCGGCGTGATCTACCAGGATTCGGTCGCGGGCAATTCGGCGGTTTCCTTCGGCTTTGCCGGCACGCGGCGCATCGACGCGCAGCGCGACGCGGCGCGACAACACCTTACCGAAGTTGCTTTTTATGAGACGGACGCAAACGGCGGCCGGCGATTGGGAGAAGCGGTTCTCACCTATCGGGATGCTGAAGCGAAAGGATATCAACTCGGACGCTGGTATCACGTGAAGCTGTCGGTGGAAGAGGGAGTTGTACTGAGGGCAAAAATATGGCCGCACTCTGCGCCCGAGCCGGACTGGATGTATTCCGTGGCGCTAGATCGGCCGAAACGGGGCGCGCCGGCGCCGATGCTCGCCGCGGGCGTCGGCACAAACGGCGAAGCGACGTTCGATTATATTCTGGTAACTAAATGAGGAAAAATACAGCAATACAGCTTTACCGCAGAGCACACAGCGCCCGCGGAGCCTTTGTGTCCTCTGCGCTAAATCGGGCTTGCTAAAATGAGAATCAGAGTCGGGACAGCTCCGGTGAGCTGGGGCATTATGGAAGCAACCGGATGGGAATGGCCGAAGCCTTACGGAGAGGTGCTCGATGAAATGGCCGCAGCCGGCTACGAAGGGACCGAGCTTGGGCCTTACGGCTATCTGCCTGCCGAGCCGGAGCGTTTACGGGCCGAACTGTCGGCGCGCGGGCTTGAGCTGGTTTCCGCTTTCGTCCCCGTGCCGCTGGCCGAGCCGGAGCGGCACGAGGCCGCGTTCCAGGAAGCGCTGCGCGTCGCCGAACTATTAGCGCGGTCGGGCGCGGGGTTGATTGTCCTGGCCGACGAGATGACGGGAGCGTGCATCGAGACGGCCGGTCGGGTCGTCGGGGCGCGCGACCGTTTGACCGGCCGGCAGTGGGACGCGGCGATAAGAATGCTCGAGCGCACGGCGCGCGCCTGCCGCGAATTGGGCTTGTCTGTAGCTTTTCATCATCATGCCGGTACGTTCATAGAGACGCCGGATGAGATCGAAAGGCTGTGCGCGAGCACGGACCCGAAACTGATCGGGCTCTGCCTCGACACCGGCCACTATTTTTACGGCGGCGGCGATCCGGTTGACGCGGCGCGGAGGTACGGCGCGCGCATCCGCCACCTGCACTTGAAAGACGTCGATCCTACAGTGCTGGAAAAGGTACGGCGGGAAGGCGTCGGCTTCCTCGATGCCGTCAGGCAGAGCATCTTTTGCGAATTGGGGCAGGGCGCGGTGAATTTTACGGCAGTGATAGGTGCTCTGGCTGATCGCCGCTACAGCGGATGGGCGGTCGTGGAGCAGGACCTGGATGCGGGTCAGCCGGGCGTGCGGCCTCTTGAATGCGCCATCCGCAGCCGCAGGTACCTGCGAGATATTATAGGAATCTGATCGGTGCCTAAGGTAATTTTTCACTCGCTCTAAGGTATCTTACCTATTTCAGCACAAAACGAATCGGAATATCATTTTGTCGAAGCAAGTCGAAGAGGCTGGACGGCGAATGCTGACCTTACAATATCTACCCTTTTAAAACGTGGTGGAGGTGGCGAAAGGGGCCGCTGTATAAATGGGCCTGAAGCGCGGGACTGCGGCCCCCTTTCGAGTTCAGGCTGCCGCGTCGCCGGTTGCTTCGTCGGATGCTCTGATGCCGCCGGGGCGGATCCGTTCAAGGGGGAGGGACGGCCGGCACGGCGCCGCTCGAGCAATTCGACTTGAGCCCGACGACGCGGTGGCCACTTTAAAGGAGCTAGAAGCTAGGAGCTAGGAGCTAGAATAAATTCATGCATATTTACCTTTTGCCCATTGCTGCACTACCAGTGCCTACATCGAGATCGATCTTCTAGCTTCTAACTCCTAGCTTCTAGCTCCTTCCCTTAGCCCGCCGACTCGTTTATACTTCCTTTCGTGTTCAGCATCGAGGTGTTGCTGGCCGAGAACGAAATCGCCGAGCAGTTGCTCGCCGCGCTCTCGAAGCGCAGGCTGGAGGAGAAATTTTCCTACTGGTTCCCGCTCTCCGTGCGCGCCTGGCTCAAGCTGTGCAGCGGCCAGGGCGAATACAAGAACTTCGATCGTTCGTTTGAGCTGATTTCGCGAAGCTCAGGCGGCCTGGTCCCTTTGCTGTCGGGAAAAAGCGTAGAGGTCGTCAGCCTCGGCTCGGGGCAGGGAAACAAGGACCTGCTGGTGCTGGAAAGGCTCAAGGCGGCAGGCTGCGCGCTCCGCTACCGGCCGGTGGACTCGAGCCAGTCGTTGCTCGAAATGGCCTGCGCTGCGGCCCTCGACGCCGGGTTCAGCGTGGCGGGCGTGAAGGCCGACCTGACCAGCGCCGAGCACCTCGCTCGACTGATGCGCGCAGCCGACAATGAAACGAAATTGTTCCTGCTGCTCGGGAATAATCTGGGCGCCTTCGACCCTCTCGATTTCAGCCGGCGGGTCGGCTCGCTGCTCGGACCGCAAGACCTGCTGTTGATCGATGGCGAGATCGTGTCGGAGAGCACGCTGGCCGGATACGATAATCCGGTCAACCGCGAGTTCGCTTTTGCCCCGTTGAAGAGCATGGGAATCGCACCCGATGATGGGGAGTTGATTTTCGAGCTTCGCCGCGACGAGCGGAGGCCGGGGCTGTGGATGGTTACAAAGCGCTTCGTGCCGGCGCGGCGGATCACGCTGCAAATCGGCGGCGAGAGCATCGCGCTCGCGCCGGGAGATAAAATCGAAATGGGCTTCTCCTATAAGTATACGCGGCGGGCCTTTCTCGAGCTGCTTGAGGCGGCCGGACTAGTTCCCGAAGCGGAGGATACGAGCCGCGACGGCTGCTTCATCATGGTCGCCGCCTCCAGCCGTCAGCGATCAGCCAGCAGTTTTCAGCTTTAGCTGACCGCTGAAAGCCGATGGCTGATTGCTAATAACCGATTGCGCGGATCGTCCCTTTTGTGTTATTCGCATTAATTCGCGACTGAACGGAGTAACAGGCTATGCTCAGGCTTTCCAGAGCGCATCTCGAGCAGATCTTCAAGCATGCCGAGGAGAGCTACCCCAACGAGTGCTGCGGGATAATCGTCGGCTCGCCGGGCGAGGTGAAAGAAGCGAGCGAAGTTTATCGCGGCCGCAACGCTGTGGTCGAGCGGGCGCGCGACCGTTATGTGCTCGACCCGCGTGACATAATCGAAGCGCAGCGCCGCGCGCGGCAGGCCTCCCTCGACATAATCGGCTACTATCACTCCCATCCCGACCATCCGGCGCGCCCCTCGCAATACGACACCGAGCGCGCCTGGCCGGGCTATTCCTATATCGTGGTCTCCGTAGCCAGCGGTAAGGCCGAGGCCGCCAACTCCTGGGTCTACAACGAGAGCACCCGCGCCTTCGAACCGGAGGAGCTGGTCTTGAGAGATTAGGAGGCGAAGATGAGCGTTAAAGTGAGAATACCTACACCGTTGCGTCCTTTGACCGGAGGCAACAGCGAGGTGCTGGCCGAGGGGCGCAGCCTCGCCGAGGTGATCGAAAACCTCAACTCCAGTTACCGCGGCTTGAAAGACCGATTGCTGGACGAGAGCGGACAGCTGCGACGCTTCATCAACGTCTACGTGAACGAGGAAGATGTCCGCTACCTGGGGGAACTCAAGGCCGAGGTCAAAGACGGCGATACCATCTCGATACTCCCCGCCATCGCCGGCGGAGCTTAAGCCCGTTTACTTCGCGAGGCGTGAGGGGTAAATAATCGCCTCACGCCTTACGAAGCGTTAATTTACCGTGAACGAGGCGCCCGCTTCGCTCAAAGCGCCGCTCCACGTCTTCCCTACAACTTTGATCTCTTCGAGAAAGACCAGGTGCCGGCCGGAAAAGCGCGTGGTGTAAGAGAAGTAAGCCCGGCCCGATTCGTCGGTCGTCGATTCGATCAACTCCGGGACGGGGCGAGCGGAGCCGCTGACGATGACGGTGGCCTTCACCATGGCCTTTTGGCCTGGATTAAGCCCGGCGACGCGCGCCTCTATCGTGACCTGATCCCCTTTGTTGAAGCTATCCTTCGCCTGGAAATTGGCGCTCCCTCTCGTGCCCACCTTGACGCTGTCGTAGAAGACCAGGTCCGGCGGCAGCGGCGGTTCAGGCAGGCCGACCGCCTTGGCCAGATTGAGCCGGCCGGAATCGGTGGCCCCGCGCAGGCCGGGCCTCCGGTCGGCGCTCTGCATCAGCAGCCGTTTAACCTCCGGCGGCATGAGGCCGGAATTGCCGCTCTTGCTGAGGATAACCGCATAGGCGCCCGAGACGTGGGGGGCCGCCATCGAGGTGCCGCTCAGGGCGCGATAGTTGTTGTTGGGCACCGCGCTGAGGATGGAGACCCCCGGAGCGAAGATGTGTACCCCCTCGCCCCAGTTGGAGAAGAGGGCCGGCCGGTCGAATTCCCACGATGCTCCTACGGCGATGACGTTGGGAAGCTCGAAGCCGGCGGGATAAATGGGAGATTTTTTGAATTCCGTCCCGCTGTTGCCCGCCGCCGCCACAATTGCCACGCCGGCCTTGTTAGCCGCGGCCACGATGTCGAACAGCGCCTGCGAAAACGAGCTGCTCCCCCAGCTGGCGTTAATGATGCGCGCGCCGCGGCTGACCGCGTAGGCGATGGCGGCCACCGCGTCGGCAAGCGTGCCGCGGCCGCAGGCGTCCAGGAACTTTACCGGCAGGACCTTGGCCATCGGCGCGACTCCGATCATCGCGTCGGCCTCCAGCTCCGAGCCGGTGGTGGTGCCGGCGGCGGCAATCGCCGCCACGTGCGTGCCGTGCGAGTTGTCGTCGAACGGATTGTTATCGTTCTGCTGAAAGTCCCAGCCGAAATAATCGTCCACCAGGCCGTTCAAATCGTCGTCCACGCCGTTGTCGGGGACCTCGTCGCGGTTGAGGGCGATGCGGTCCAGCTCTGCATACCCGGTGAACTCGGTGTGTCTGTAATCGACGCCCGTATCGACCACGGCGATGATAACGTCGCCGCCGTGGGACCCGGCATCCCAGGCCTCGGGGGCGTCGATGTCGCCGTCGATCCTGTTATTGAGCGCCCACTGCTCGGCGAAGCGCGTATCGTTGGGAATGACCTGGGTGCTTATTACATAGTTCGGCTCCACGTATTCCACGAGCGGATGAGAGGCATAGCGGCGCATGATTTTTTCGAGCGATGTGCTCTCGGGCAGGTGCAGGCAGAAGATCCGGTCGATTCCAGACTCGGCCAGTGCCGCGGCCGCTTTTGCCGCGCCCGCCAGTTCGAATTCCACTGCCGGGTGCATTCTGGTCACACCAAGCTCGCGGTTAAGCGCGGTTAGGCCCTGTAAAAGCGCGGCCCACCCCCGCTTCGCCGGCCTTCCTGAAACATCATCCCGGTCGATGTCTCGATCTGCGCGCAGCTTTATTATCAACTGGCCCGGAATAAAGCGCTGCGCTACATGTTCGTGGTGCTCTCCCGCCAGCAGCCCGACGGCCGAAACGAGCAGGAGAGCCATGAGGGCGAAGAAGCCAACTTTTGTCACTGACCTCATACTTTTCTCCTTTTATTATCGCCCGCAACGATGCTGCATGAGCAGCGCTATATAGGGGAGTGAGCACGATTTTATCATGTTTTATCGGCAAGCGCTACCTGATCGTCAGGTGCGGCGGCTATCGACTTCTAAAGCCGATACCTGATAGACTGACAGCCGGTCCACGGGAGGAAATCATGGACAGGGAAGAATTTTCGACACGGATCAACCTGATGTACCGCGAGCTGGTCAAATTGGCCAATGCCATCTCGCGCCACCCCTATTTCGAGCTGCGCCGCCAGAGACCGGCTGCGGCCGAACGCCTGCACGGCAGAGAGCATGAGGAGTTCATTGCTTTCTGCGATGTGATTTACGGGCGCACCGAGAGCTGGACCCTGGAATGGATGACCGATTTCCGCAAAGACCCCGATGGTTTTTCCGATGAGGAGTGCGAGCAGTTCAAGAGCGACCTGGAACGGGAGACGGAGCGCGCGCATGCCATGCTGGCCAGGCTCGACGAGATGCAGCGAGAGCTGGAAGCTGAACCGAGCGGCTAATTCGCGTGAATTCGTGGCTCTTATTTACAGCAACGAACTACACTAATTAGCACGAATTTATTTTCAGTCGAGGATTCGATAGAGCGTATCGCGCAGCCGGGGCCGGTAGCCGGCGTCGCTGATCAGGCGTTTCATCTCGTCTATGGAAAATATCGTCTTGGCGCCGGCTGCGGTTATCACGTTCTCTTCAAATATGGTGCTGCCGAAGTCGTTGGCGCCGTACTTGAGCGCCAGCTGTCCGATTTTGGCCCCCTGGGTGAGCCAGGAGACCTGAATGTTATCGAAATTGTCGAGCATGAGCCGCGCTATCGCCTGCGTGCGCAGGTAATCAAAGGCGCCGGCCCTGGTGCCGCCCAGCTCGGTTCCCTCCGGCTGGAAATTCCATGTGGTAAAAGAAGTAAAGCCTCCCGTTTCATCCTGGAGCGCCCGCAGCTTCAGGAGGTGTTCGACGCGGTGCTCTACTTTTTCGCCCAGGCCGAAGGTCATGGTGGCGGTGGTGCGCATGCCGAGCCTGTGGGCCGCGCGCATCACGGCAAGCCAGTCGGCGGCGGCGTCGCGGAAGGGCGCGACCGACCTTCTCACCTCGTCAACCAGTATCTCGGCGCCGGCCCCCGGGATGGTATCGAGGCCGGCGCGGCGCAGTCGCACTATGGCTTCCTCAATGGAAAGGTTAGCCAGGTGCGCTATGTAGATGATCTCGGCCGGCGAGAGCGAATGCAGGTGAACGGCGTAGCGCGCCTTGATCTCAGAGAAAAGCTCCTCGTAATATTCGATCCTCAGCTTGGGATTCAAGCCGCCCTGCAGGAAGACCTCGCGCCCGCCGGCGGCAACGAGTTCATCGATCTTATGAAAGATCTCGTCGCGCGAGAGCACGTAGCCATCCTCGGCTCCGGGCGGGCGATAAAAGGCGCAGAACTTGCAGCGCACCCAGCAGACGTTGGTGTAGTTGATATTCCGCCCTATCACGTAAGTCGCCACCGGCTCCGGGTGCTTGCGGCGGCGCACCAGATCGGCGAGCATCCCTATGCGGGTCAGCTCGGTGCTGTGAAATAACGCCACGCCGTCGTCGAAGGAGAGACGCTCGCCCGCTATCACCTTCTCCTCGATTGCCGCCAGCCCGTTCATTTATTGAAGCCGTGAACCGCGGATTGTAAATCGCGAACGGCGATCTTTTCGATGCACGATTTACGGTTCGCGAAGATCAGCCGTCATACGCTATGACGTTATAGAGGTTGTCGCGTTCGACCGGAACTCGGCCCGCCTCGCGGATCATGCGCACCAGCTCCCGCCGCGGCAGATACTGCGGCGTCTGCGCCCCGGCGTCGTGATAGATCTTCTCCTCGACCACCGTGCCGTCGATATCGTCGGCGCCGTACCAGAGCGACACCTGCGAAACCTCCGGCGTCACCATGATCCAATAAGCCTTGATATGCGGGATGTTATCGAGCATCAGGCGCGATATCGCGATGTGCTTGAGGTCCATGCAGCCGGTGGTCGCGGGGATGTCGTCCATCTCGGTGTTCTCGGGATGGAAGGCCAGGGGAATAAACGCCAGGAACCCTCCGGTCTCGTCCTGGAGCGCGCGCAGGCGGATGAGATGGTTTACCTTCTCCCCGTCCGTCTCTATGTGCCCGTAGAGCATTGTGGCGTTGGACTTCAGGCCGAGCCGGTGCGCGGTGCGCGCAATCTGCAACCACTCGTTAGGGCCGATCTTCAGCGGGTACAGCTCCTTGTGCACCCGATCGCTGAAGACCTCCGCGCCGCCGCCGGGCAGCGAGTCGAGCCCGGCCTCCTTCAATTCCAGCAGCGTCTCGTCCAGCGGCTTCCGCGCCACTTTGGCGATCTGCGCCAGCTCGATCATGGTGAAGGCCTTGATGTGGACCTCGGGGCGTTCGTCTTTAATCGCGCGCAGGATGTCCAGGTAATATTGATAGGGGAGCCGGGGATTAATCCCGGCGACCATATGGATCTCCGTGATCGGCTCTTGGATCTGCTCGCGGATCTTGCGCCGTATATCCTCGACCGACATGGTATAGGCGCGGCTGTCGCCGGGCAGGGCGTAGAAGGCGCAGAACTTGCAGAACTTGTTGCAAATGTTGGTGTAGTTTATATGCTGATTGCGGACGTAATAAGCGATCTGTCCGTTAACTCTCTCCCGCACGATGTTGGCCATGAGGCCGATCAGGTTCAGGTCGGATGAGGCGAAGAGGCGCACGCCGTCCTCGAAGGAGAGGCGACGGCCGGCCACGACCTTTTCGTAAATATCGGCCAATTCCGATCTCAGGATAAGCTCTTCCAGCGCCATAAATAGAACCTTCTCCAGAAGAAGCCAATTTAGCTTAACCGCGCAACCCCGTCAAGTAGTTTTGCACGCCGTCTCTTGCAGCATAGCGGCTGCGGCAAGATACATCTGGACTTTTGCAAATTCTGGATCTCGTCCAGCAGGGACGAGGGAAAGCGGCCGGCGGTTAAGCGGCCGGAGCGCGGTGCCCCCACAACCCCAAGCCCTGAAAGGGCGTCGGAAATCGGCCTCCATGGGGCGATTCAGGCGCACCTCGGGAGCGCACGAGATTACGGCTGGCGGCCACCGGTTTCACCGCCGGCTAATTTCCGCTGCTCCTTCGGAGCAAAACTGATCTTGCAAAAGTCCAGTGATAAGAGAGATAAAGAGAATCAAACCTGAAAGGTAAAGAGAAAACCGGGGCGTGCTATTTCGAGTACTTTTTAAAAATGAGGCAATAAGGCTGTTTCGTCTCGCCGTCTCCGCGAGACTCTCTGCAAAGAGGGAGCCGGACCGGCTCTCACGCTTAGAGCCGAACGGGGACCAGAGATCGTCCAGTTGACATAAAATGGCACATAAAGAAAGGCGCGTTTGACTTGCGCCATATAAACTTGTAAAATTATCTATCTTAGGTAATTTTAAAGTCCCATCCCCGACTTCTGACGATTGGGATCGGAAAGCAAAGGCGGAAAGGGCCAAGACGTGTTCGCAAAGGCAGGAGACCTCGATTTTGTGAAAATCTATCACGAGATCCTTGAGTTCTGGGATCAGAATCAGGTGTTCCAGAAGCTCGGGGCAAAGAATCGCGGGGGCCCACGGTTCTCATTCATAGATGGTCCCATCACTGCCAATAACCCCATGGGAGTTCACCACGCCTGGGGACGGACCTACAAGGATATATTCCAGCGCTACAAGGCCATGTGCGGCTTCGACCAGCGCTTCCAGAACGGCTTCGACTGCCAGGGCCTATGGGTGGAAGTCGAGGTAGAAAAAGCCCTGGGCTTTAACTCCAAACGAGACATCGAATCGTTCGGCCTGGACAGGTTCTCTGAGGCGTGCCGGGAACGAGTGCTGCATTTCGCTAAATTGCAGACGGAGCAATCGAAGATGTTGGGCCAGTGGATGGACTGGCCTAATTCCTATTACACGATGTCCGACGAGAATATGGAATACATCTGGTATTTCCTGAAGGAATGCCACCGCAGGGGTTGGATCTACGTCGGACACCGGGTTATGCCGTGGTGCACCCGATGCGGCACGTCAATTTCCCAGCACGAGATGCTGGACTCATATGCCGAGCTGACCCACCAATCGATTGTCATTGCCCTTCCGATCATTGGCCGCAAAGACGCTTACCTCCTCGCCTGGACTACGACCCCCTGGACGCTTCCTGCTAACGTTGCACTCGCGGTGCATCCGGAGCTCGATTATGAGGGTGTAGCGGTCAATGGGAAGGTCTACTACCTGGCGGCTGAGGCGCGGCGAAACTTCCGGAACCTTCAGCAGGTTCGCGATCGAATTAAAGGAGCCGAGCTCGTGGGTCTGCGTTACGTCGGGCCGTTCGATGAGCTTGACTCGCAGCGCGGTGTAGAGCACCAGGTTGTCCCCTGGAAAGACGTCTCTGCCCATGAGGGGACAGGGATCGTGCATATCGCGCCGGGTTGCGGACAAGAAGACTTCGAGCTGTCTCGCCTGCACGGACTTGCCGTGATCGCCCCGGTTGACGAGGAAGGAAAGTATCTTGAGGGCTTCGGCCCGCTCTCCGGGCGCAGTGTCTTTGAAGTCACCCCAGACATCATCGCTGGCCTTCAGGCTAAAGGGGTCCTGTATGACCAGGGGTTGTACCGCCACAGGTACCCGGTATGCTGGCGGTGCGGTCAGGAACTTATCTTCCGGCTGGTGGACGAGTGGTTCATCGGTGCTGACGAGATTCGACCCCTTTTGCTCCGCGCAAACTCCAAGGTGAGGTGGCTCCCCGAATACATGCGCCTACGGATGGATGATTGGCTGACCAACATGGGAGACTGGTGCATCTCGCGCAAGCGCTATTGGGGATTGCCTCTCCCGTTTTATCCTTGTAAGGCCTGCGGGCGCTTAACCGTCGTCGGGTCCCGGCGGGAGTTGCGAGAACTTGCCGTGGACCCAGGCGCCGTTGACAACCTTAGAGAACTGCACCGCCCCTGGATCGACGCTGTTCGCATCAGGTGCCCTGGCTGCAACCAGGAGGTCAGCCGGATCCCGGAAGTCGGGGACTGCTGGCTTGACGCAGGTATCGTGCCATTCTCGACATTGCGCTACCTGGAGGATAGGAATTACTGGGCACAGTGGTTTCCGGCAGATTACGTTGTGGAGATGACTGCCCAGATCAGGGGATGGTTTTATTCCCTCCTGTTTATGTCCGTCACTTTGGAAGCGCAAGCACCATATCGCACCGTGATGACCTATGAGAAGGTGCTCGGCGAGGATGGACGAGAGATGCATAAGAGCTGGGGGAATGCGATCTGGTTCGATGAGGCGGTCGAGAGGATGGGACCGGACGTCATCCGGTACCTGTTTTCCCTCCATCCCATTACCGAACCCGTCAGGTTTGGTTACGGGCTCGCCCGCGAAGTGACCCGGAGGTTCCTGACTTTTTGGAACGTTTATCGCCTGTTCGTGACGTACGCTACCCTGGATCGGCCACCCCTGTCAGCAGATGCAGCGCCGCCCGAGTCGCCTGCCGGGCTCGAGGCCTGGGTCCTCTCGAGATTGCAATCGACTATCCGGGAAGTTCGCGCCGCGCTGGACTCCTACCAGGCGCGGCAAGCTATGCTTACGTTAGAGGAATTCTGGGACGACCTCTCGAAATGGTACGTCCGGCGACGCCGACGCCATTTCTGGAAGGGGGAGATGACGGAGGACAAGGTGCTGGCGTACCAGACGCTATATCATGTCCTGGTGCGTACCTGTCAATTACTGGCCCCCATCACGCCGTTCGTTGCCGAGCACGTCTACCGGAACCTGGTGGCCAGTTGCTCAGCCCAAGCCCCGATCAGCGTGCATCTTACCAGCTTTCCTGAGCCGGATACCTCGCTCGAAGACGCTGAACTTGAAGCGGGTGTCTCCTCAGTACGAAGGCTGCTAAGCGTCGGTCTGGCTGCCCGGAATAAAGCGGGGCTTAAAGTGAGGCAACCGCTTTCGCGCGCTCTTGTTCTAGCTCCGAAATCCATGCTTCATTGGCTAACAGAATTCGATAGTGACGTTCGGGAGGAGCTGAATGTTGAGAAGCTTGAGGTGGTAGAGACGCTTGATGACAAGGTCGCTTACCGTGCGAGGCTGAACCTCAAGGATGCCAGCGAAAGGCCCGGGATGTCGTTGGAATGGCTCAGGGACGCCTTGGCCGAGATTCCGGGAAAGACCCTGCGGGACCAACTCGTGACCAATGGCCGCGTTACCTTAACTTCGCCCACCGGAGCTTCCATCGAACTTACGGCGGCCGAGATCACGGTGGATGCCGAGGGCCTGGATCATTTCGCGGCTGCTGCCGACCGTGAAATCGTTGTCGCCATAGATACGCGGTTGACGCCTGAGCTAAGGCGAAAGGGAATAGTGCGGGACCTCACGCACTATATCCAGCTCTTAAGAAAAAAGTCAGCATTAAACGTTGAGGATCGCATTCTTCTTAGCATCGGGGCAGACGGCGAGGTCCGACGCGCGGTCGAGGAATACCGGGACTACATCTGTGAGGAAACACTAGCGCTTGACTTAATGTTCGGTCCACCGCCGGAAGGCTGGGCTGTGAATGAGGTAACCGTGGAGGGAGGAAAGGTAATATTTGCTATCACCCGCGCTTCGAAGTTTTAGCCCGCTCGTAGTGAGGGCTTTAGCCCTTTCCAAGGCGCTGAAGCGCGCACTACCAACCAGTTTCAGGCTAGACTTTTAGTAAAGATCGTCTTAGGCAGGGCGTTGAAGCCCAGGTTTGCCAGGACGATCCAGCTCTGGACGTAGGCGCCCCCTACTAACCCGGTTGGGTGGAGCTCCGAGGCGAGTTCCAGCCGCTGGCCAGGCACAAGCCACGCCTCTCTGAATGGCGAGGAGAGTTCCTGGCGATGGTTGAAATCTTCCAGCACCTCGAACGCCGTCACACAGGTCACGTAACGCCGCGCGTTCCTGACCCGCAGTGATCCATCCCGGCCCATCGAAACCATGCAGTCTCCGCTCAGATCTGCAATGACGCCGCACCGGACGCAGGAGTGCAGTTTGCGAAACAAACGTGGATCTAGAATAGACCGGTACCGGTAGACCCACACCTGATTGCAACAATGTGGACAGGGCGCGCGCTTCGATGAACCCTTATCTCTGTCGTAATATGGCGCCCAGTTCTTGAAATGCATGGATCCGATACGGAACACAACCTTGCTAAGGAAGCCAGCAAGCCTGTGCTGAGCCTGCATCACCAGGCCTGCCGCTCCGGCCAGCAACGCATTGTAATCTTCGTAACTGTGGACGCCGCCGCGGCCCACGTTCGCCAGGTTCAATCGGGCGTTTTGCAGACCGGTCTCCACGTACCTGAGCGCGGTAGCTACCTCGCTTTCCCCACCGATTTGCGGATGCGACCGAAGGCCCTCCAGGTAAAAGTTCCAGAAGCCCAGGTTGTCTCTGCATCGGTCAACAAATTCCGCGTGACGCTGAATTTCTTCCGTCGAAATAGACTTGAACTCCACCCGGCCTCTCTTCCGGCTTAACAGACTAAAAAAGAGGTCTTTCCTGCCGTCGCTACTGACGTCCTCAGCGCTCATCACCAGCACTCCCTCTTCAGCCGGCGAGCTTACAAAGAACACTTTGTCTGACTGGCTGGTACGCTGTCGGAAGTGAAAGGAGGTCATCCCGACTCCGAGTTCCAGGGCGAGGGGCCTCTTGTTTATCCGGTGGGCGGGGATTTCCGCAATCCGTTCCGAACTGCGGCAGCGGTGCATGGGGTCGCCAAACAGAAGGAACCCGGGCGGCTCGCCATATTGGCCCTGATGCCACGCGTTCAGGCGGTTCACGATTTCTCCCAGGCGGAGCTGACGGTTATAAAGGTAATAGAACAGCAGAGGAGACTGCTCGCTGCTGGTCAACAGCATGTAACTGGAGATGAAATTACCTACCTTTTCCGATAATAGAAGGGCCCGGCTGAGAGAGAGCCTTTCATCAAAAAGCCCATCTTCCGCGGACAGGCCCCAACAGGTGGAAAAAAACAGCGTGTCGGCCCGCAAGGCGGAAGGAGGGAGGAGGGGCCGGCCCGGCCAGTATTTTTGCCGTTCGCAATCTGCTCCAAAAAAGCATGGTAACGCGCGGACCGGAGGCGGATCCCCGGGGGTTGCGTCTTCCCGCGAGCACAGGATGCGACTGCCGAAATAAGAGTCCAATCCATTAGAGTGTGTATGGATTGCGAGCAGATCACAACGTCGCTCGAACCAAGCCTCTGTTTGCGCGTTACCTTTCCCCAGTATGACTTGGTTATTGCGCGCGACATAGGAGGTGTCCTGCTCTGCCGGAGGAAGGAAGATGGTTTGCCCTGGTTCCTGACCGAAGCAGCTATATAAAAACGTCTTCAAGGCAAACCAGTATCCCAGCTCTGCGGTAGGGCAGTACAACAAGCCCCCAGCAACTCCGCTGTTTAGCAAGGTTTGGGCCAACTCGGTGCAGTCTTTCACGCGCATGTTGGCCACAGGGATAGCAATCGTCGCGCTAACGGGCCTTTCGCGTATGATTGCTCGACGGCATTCTTCCAGATCGCCGAGCGCCCGAAATTCCCGACCGGTAAGCAAAGCGAAGGCGAGTCCGGCGGGAACCCCTTCGGCTCCCACGGCCAGCACGACGTGTCGGTTAGTTGAATCTCCAGTCCTCGTCCTCTTCCCAAGAAGCCTGGCGGAGGGGGCAGAGCGGCGGCTGCGAGATGGCAGTTGCGGTGGAGGACCAGTGATGAGCTTGAGATTTAACTCGGCCGCCAGGCGGTCAAGGAGCCGCGCGACTTCTGTAGACGCATAGGGGAGAATTACACGTCTGCCAACGTCCGGCAACTGCGCCATGCGGAGCAGAGCGTCTATCGCCTCCGCGAGGCTGGCACAACGAAGCATTTGAATCGGTTTCACGGCTCAGCCGACGCTCGTAGTATAAAGCCGTTCGCCTGTGGTGCGCACTTGAACCATCTTCAAGGTGAGCCTTGTGCGCAGACTTCTTCCCTGCAAACTCAGAGTCGGGCGCTGTTGTCTACCGCCTGCCACCCGGCCCGGTTACCAGCAAGCAGGTATGATGGGCAGTGCCTTTGGGCCAAGCTGTTTTTCTATAAGAAGCCGCATGGCTTCGAGCGTCTTCTCATCCAGCTTGGCAAGCGCCCGTACTTGCTCCGGTCTCAGGTTGAAATCGGCCAACGCCGGGCCGCCCTTCTCCAGGAGCACCCCCCTGAACGAACGGCTCAGGATCGCTTTTCCCAGTATAAACTGGGCAGTCGAGACGGGCAGGACTCTTTCCCATATTTCGCTCATCGCATTCACCTCCATGCTCAAACTTGTGGGCCCAACCAGCTACCAGCAGAGAGCAGCCGCCGACCGCCCCAGCTTCTGATTGAGCATTTTGCCAAGTTCCTCGAACGTCTTCACCCCGATGCTGAGGATGAGTTGCCTTTCCTCGGGAGTCAGTTTGAACCCGGACAAGGCCTCATTCGGGGCCTCCGCCAGGAGCTTGCGGAACGACTCGCTGGCCACAGCTTTTCCTATCACGTGCTGAACTTCCAACCTTCCCATCGCTTCTCCTCCTTATTGTGTGGGTTAGTTGCTCAACTAACGCGTGAATGAAGATCGAAACAGGGTTAATACCAGTCAGGTTGAAGACCATCATCAGATCGCTGGGATTCGGGTTCACCTCCAGGAATACCGGCCCTTCCAACGACTCGAAGAAATCAACGGTGCCCAGTGCGACGGGGAACACCTTGAGGACCTGCTGTACGTCAGTAATCACGCGGGCTGGGACCTCTTCAAGCGGGACCCGTTCGATCCAGCGGCTGTAGTGAAAGCCGGTCAGCCAGTTTTCGGGGGCCGAATAGGTGTGCCGAGCGGCGATGATCTGATTGCCGGCAACGTAGAGCTTCAGCTCTCGCGCGCGGCGGTCGTGAAACCACCGTGGTAGGAGGAAGGCCTGCGCGACGATGCCGCCACCGGTGACCGCTCGCGCCAGTAGCAAGTACCGCCGCAGGCGCGGCAGGATTTGGGGATCTGAAAACCGCGTGATGAAGTACTCCAGGTCGTAGCTCCCGACCCTGCCCTGTCCGCCGACTCGATCCAGCTTAACCACGTACGGCCGTTCATCCCGAGCTATAGTCTCGGCGAAAGCCTCCGTTTCTCGAAGGCACTCCAGATACCGATGCTCGGGAACGAACAGGTGCGGGCGAAGAGCATCGAACTGACTATGTTTGGAACTGCACTTTACCAGAGTTTCATACGGGTTAGCAAGCAGCACGCGCTCGGAGAGTTGCCGTAAGAGCGGTTCATAGGCCAGCGGTTCATGTGGCCTGCCCCGGAACACAATGGCTTCCACAGGGCATTCAGTTGGCTCAAAGGTTTCCATGTCTTTGAAACCTTTCACTACCACACCGGTATCGGTCAGCATGAGATCCTCAGGCCGGAGAAAGTACACCGGAGATAGCTCGTGCTCCGAAAGCGCCATGTGCAGCTGCTCCACGGTCCATCGTAGATCCACTAACTGCTCGGAACCCGAAAGCACCAACGGCGACAGCCAAATTCCCACCGCCTTCATCATAAGGTCTCAATGGCCAACGAAAGTTGAAAGTTTAAACCGGTAATTGCGCCTCTCCCCGAAATCCACTGACCAGACAGCAACTGTTACCAGCCCTTGGAAGATCACCGTGATCCCGTGCCCGGTCAGCTGGATCAATCGCCGCGGAATAGTCCAGAACTCGGCTGCGGGCTCGGCTTGCAAGGTGAGCCGCGGTAGGACTGGGGAGCCGGAAATTACCAGGCGGGCGACGGTGGCATCCGCCTCCACTACTGATCCCAGTTCTTCAGGCGAAAAGCCGAAGTTCCATTCTACAGCAAACTTTCCCTGCCAGGATGCAGCCTTTGCTTCCAGAAGGTATTCAACATTTAACCAGTCCGCATGGGTCAGCTCTAACCGCTTTTGCAAACGGACGGCTGACCGCAGCTCCGCTTCTCCGCTGCCCGAAAGGTTAATATCCCGTTCCAGCGCAATGCCCGAAGCGCCCAGTTGCTGGTAGGAGTACCGATGTCCAATACTGTCTGCCTGTTCGCTGTAGCAGCCGGCCGCGAAATCCTCAGCAGTAGTCGCCCCCTCTAAGAAGTGGTCGAGCAACGAGGCGCGGCGATAGCTCTCGTATCCCCGGGCAAATAGCGAGGTGAGTTCCTCCTGCTGCACTACGCGCTCCACAATATCCTCACTGCCCAAATCAAACAGCGTGCTGAAATCCAGGGACTCGAAACGACCCGGCCGCATGGTTACGGTGGAGATCAAGCTCAACGCCCCAGGCTTCCAGGCCAGCTCATACAGGCACCCACCCTCGGCGGGCCGTAAATACGCAGTCCAGTAACGATTGGCAATCCTGACCTCTTCGCGCCCATCGCAGTCCCAATCTGCCGCTTCCCAAGAGGTCCAGTCCTCGTCGTCCTGCTCAACCTTGTCAAGGAGGGCTTCGCAGCGCAGCAGATGCCCCAGGGTTGCAAGCCGCAGGTGAGGAGTTTCGGGGTAATGCCAGTAAGTTTCGTTACACTGAGCCTTAAACAGCTCCTCTATAGCAGGCTGAAATTCGGGGCCTCCACCACGAACTGCCGAGACTCGATGCAGGCGTTTGCTGAGCGCGACCATGCGCTTGTGCAGTTCATTCGCTTCCGGGCACCATTGCAGGAAGTGGTGCCACATTCCTCCCCTTAGCAGGTTTCTAGCTCCATCCCGGTCGGGCAGCGACCGGAGCATGCTCGCCAACTGTGCGTAGTTGCGCGCCTGGTGAAAAGGCAGGGAGCGAAATTCCAATTCGCGGTAAGTCGATGTGGGGAAATACGCCAGCCCTCCGGATGCACCGTCTCGTGCCAACTCCCTCAAGGTGCGGCATTCGATCCAGTGCCCATTATCTCGTAGCAACCCCAGGAACCTATCCAGCCAGCGTTCCTGGTGAATCAGGGATTCGGTGCCCGGCCAATGACCAAACTTCTCGGCATCATCCGCGAAGACCAGGGTAGTATTGGGGTTGGCCCTATGCGCCTCTTCAAAGTAGGCGAGCACTTCTTCAGGTGGGCGGTATGGCAGCATATACCGCAGCTTCTCACTCGCCAGGAAGACTTTCACTGCACGGCCCTCTGATTCTGTTACCAGATAGCTGGTCTCGGCCGGGCAGCGCTTATCAAGAAGCGCAGAGTCGTCCAGTACTACGTAATCGATTTCTGATTCCTGAAGGGAGCGGGGCAGGCTCGGCTCCCACACCCGCTCGGCCAACCAGAGCCCCGAGGGTCGCTGGCTAAACCTGCGCTCCAGGTAATTGTTCATCCTGCGGATCTGCCCAACCCGGTCAGCCTCCGGGATGGCGGCTAGAATGGGCTCGTAGTAGCCTCCGGAAAGGAGTTCAACGTTTCCGCCGCAGCACAGTTCCGCAAGGCGGTCGAGGAAATCGGCGTGGTTCTGCTCCAGCCAGTCCAGCAGGCTGCCCGAGTAATGCAGGGCAAAACGGAGTTCAGAAAACCGTTGAATTGTCTCCAGAAGAGGCCTGTAAGATTTCTGAAAGGCATCTTCGAAGATCCAATGCAGGTTGCCCACGGGCTGGTGGTGATGAAAACAAAGAACGAGCTTCACAGTTCTCCCTCTCTAGGCCAGGTCTTGCTTGACCCCCACGGCCATTGGCTGCTGACAGATAGGATCGCGTTGCAAAGCCTCACCTGAATAGAGGTGAGCCGCAATCGGGCAGCCGCGTCCGCAGCCCGCCGAGAGCGAACAGCCGCGGCACCCGCTCCAGTCACGGCGCGCCTCCAAGAAGGCCAGGTACCGCTGCCGGTTCTCAGTCGGAATCGGCTCGCTGGCCCGCAGGTGGCCGAGCCGAAACTGCGGCAAAAGCTTAGCGATCCAGGAGCACGGCCAGATAATGCCACGCGCATCTATGTGAAACAAGCGCGTGGCACCTGGACATTCACCGAGCGGCTCGGTGGTCGTAGTTTTCGTCCTGCGACGGTCTACTTCCAGGCGGCCAGCGAGGGCCGCTGCCAGCTCCTCGATGTTCTTCTGGGCCTGTTCCCTCTCCTGTGCCGCGAGCAAAAGCCCTAAGCCATGGGTTCGACGCGCGCGGCCCGCATCGAGCATCAAAGTTAGGTTCAGCCGCTTGACGCCGTGCTCCACACACAGCTCTGCTATAGCAGCCAGGCCTCGCCAGTTGAGACGGGAGACCACAGTACCGACGCGGACTTCTACGCCGGCGGCGACCAGGTGATCGATTGCACTCAAGGCGGCGCGGTGGGAACCACGAAAACCGCGGAACTGGTCATGCTCTTTCTCTTCAGCCGAATCCAGGCTGACGTGCACGAAGTCGAAAGGTAGCTTGGCAACCGCCCGGGCCACTTCACGGGTCACCGGCAGGCCTGCGCTAGCCACCGAGAGTCGCATGCCCAGATTCGCAGCATGTTGGCAAATGCTCAGAAAGTCCTGCCGTTCGAAGGGTTCGCCCCCGCTGAAATAGATCTCACGAACGGACCACCGCTGGAAAAGGTAATCCAGGCCCGCCCGGGCCTCAGCGGTCGAAAGCTCATCGGGAAGCCCGCTCACACCTGCCTCGGTACAGCAGTGCACGCAATGGAGCGAGCACCGGTTGGTGATCTCCCAAGTTGCACTGGCCAGCGGGGCAGCCAAGGGCCGGAAGAAACATCCATCAATCGGCGCTGGTTCCCGATGATTCATGGCGTCTCCTATCAGCTTGGATGGGGATAAAGACGTGGCGGCCGCGAGCCGCCAGAATCTTCTCGAGCTCCTTTATCTCCAGGTGGAGGGGCTCGCGCCCTGGAAAGCCGCTTTCATCGGCCCACTCGTGGCACGGGCCGCACAGGCCCTCAAAGCGTCGTGCAAACTGCTGCCGGCGCAGTTGCCGCAGTGGCTCCCCGTTCCAGATCTCCCACAGCGAAGAGCGCTTCAAATCTCCAAGTTCGATCTGGCCCGTCAGATCGGCGCAGCAGGGGACTACTTTGCCGTTCCAGCGGATCACTAGTGAGTCCCAGAGGTAAAAGCATGGAGAGCGCGTTAGCTCGAACGAGTTCAAATAAGGAGCTTCCTCCGGGCGCATTGCCAGTTCCAAGGCTCCACGCCTGCTAGACAGCGGCTTAAGATAAATGCTGCGGACGCCTGGTCGATTCCAGAACTCCACGAAGGCTTTTACTTCAGCGTCGTTCTGGCTCCAGCGCACCATTTGAACCTGGACAGCCGGGCGTTTTGCGCGCGCTTTCTCCTTAGCCTCTATCAGCTCGTTCACCTTGTTCGCCAGCAGGTCGAAGCGGCTGCTGCCGCGGATGGCGGCGTAAGTGGCGGCGGTCGAGGCGTCCACTGACACCACCAGGAGGTCCAGGCGCGATTCGATTAATGCGCGGATTACCGGGCGACTGAGCAGCAGGCCATTGGTGGAAAGACGCGCAAAGAAGCCGCGCTCAGTCAGGCCGCTGATGAAATCACCGATACGGGGATGGAGCAGCGGCTCGCCATTGAAGTGCAGCCAGAACTTCGGAACCGGACAGCGTGACAGCTCCGGGAGAATCCTGGCTTTGAAAAAATCGAAATCAAGGAAACCCTGTTGAGGCTCATCTCGACCCGGACAAATAGTGCAGGCCAGGTTACAGCGGTTGGTGGTCTCAATATTCATGACGTTTGGGAAGTATGGCAGCACCTCTCGCCCCTTCCGATAACACTGAAGCTGTAATGCGCCCAAGGCGTCCGACTCCATCTTCGTGGCCATTAGCGTGGTCCTCCAGCGAGAGGGTCACACGGCTTCAGCTAGAAACCGTTGCAATTTAGACGCATCGAAACCAACTTCCTCCAGATCTAAGCTGCGCAGGAACAGTTCGAAGAAACGCCCGGGAGGATAAAATTCCGCCGGGCGGCTTCCATCCGGGTCAGGACCAGGATACCAACGATAATGTTCGTAGAAGGTCCGGGGGTTGTTCAGAGTCTTCATCAAACTCAAGCTCTCCCGCGCCATTTCTTCAAATCGGAACCACCGCGACGGATGAATGGGATAAGTTCGAAGCAGGTCACAGTATGGGCTGACGTTAGCAAGTTCCGCCCCCGTCTCGGCCGCCAGCTCATCCCAGTGATCCGCGAAGGGGGAGCCAGGGTAGGAAACCAGTGCGCCACCCCAGGCGCTGTCAATCCATTCGCTGTTCTCCGAAATGAACCGCTTCGTTTCCGCCAGGGTGGCGGGGGTCTCTCCGAGATAACCGAGGATGAAATTAATCGCCACGTGGATCCCTTGGCCCCGAAAGGTCCGAAACGCAGCGCGCGCACTGTCCAGATAGCGATCGGGATTTTTGGTTTTGAGCATCCGCGCGAGGATCTCCTCGCTGCCGGATTCCAGGCCGAAATGCACCTGATCGAACAGGTTGCCCATAAGTTCCACGTAGTATTTCCAGGGCGAATCCACCCGCAGGGCCGCCAGAAGCCGGGGTTGTAGCGATGACTTTCGCATCATGGTCAAAAAAGCAGTAGTCTTTTTAAAATCCGTTCCATAGATGGAGCACATTAACACTAACGGGCAACCCTCCATGCGGCCCCACATGCGACAGGCTCGTTCGACCTCCGCGACCAGGATGGATGGGTCTTTCGTCCGCTGGCGGCGGTTGTAAAAGTTGATGTTCGCGCAAAAGTCGCAAATGTACGGACACCCGCGCGATTCCTCCACCAGTGGAAAGAAGGTCCGCCAGCGAGGATAGAGGTCGTAAAGGAGAAAAGCCGTGGACTCCAGGGGGACCGTGGGAGCTGGCTGCCAGTTACCAACCCGGTGATTTCCTGGCTGGCGAATGCCGGGCACCGGTTCATCACGCTTCCCGCTCAACACGTTGGCCACCCACTGAACGGTGCACCACTCGCCTTCGGCAACGACGACCGCATCAGCGGCGGAGTCGGGCCGTAGCAGCTCTTCCAGGAAATAGCGGGGGTTTTGTCCCCCGATTATGGTTGCAATCGAGGGGTCTATCGACCTGGCCACCTGCAGCGCGGCGCGGGACCCTAGATACGTGTACACGGAAATGTTTCCCACGCCTACCACGTGGGGGGTGAAGCGGTGGATGTGCTCCTGGAGAGCCTGACAGTTACGATCATCGTTTTCTTCCTGGTCAAGTATTTGGACCTCTGCCCCCGCCCTGGTCAGCTCAGAAGCTACAACCAGCAAGCCGAAGTTCATGGCTCGCTCTGATTTCCAGCGATCTGCCGCATGGGATTCGCCCCGAAGATCGAAGGGGTAAGTTGGCGGGTTCACCAGAAGGACCCGTGCGCCGCGCAGGTTGCAGCTCATTGTTTAAAACTCCTTGTAGAGCTAGTCTCTCGCACAACGTTGCGAGCCGGATAGGGGGGCGCTAGGTCGAGCGGCGTTAACGAACCATCCTCCCCCCACCAGACCGGAATCGGAACCGCGTCGCAGAACTGTTCCGCGAGGCTGTACGTGTAGGCTCCGCACTCTAGCACAGTCAGCAGATCGCCGGGAGCAAGTGTGCTGGGAAGGGCCGCGTGTTCTTCGATAACGCCATTAGGCGAGCATGTTCCATCACCAACGCCCCATTCCACCAGGCTTTCCCCTGGCTTATCTTCCCAAAGGCACACTTGAAACCTGGCTAACGGCAGGGGGATCAGCAAGTTCGTCCCGATATCGACAATGGCCCACCGTCGGCCAAAAACTTGTTTGGTGCGCACCACCCGGCACAGCCCGATGGCCGCATCAGCCACAGTGTATCGGCCGGGTTCAAGAACGAGCCGAAGGGGATAGGGGGCTGTGCGAAGCGCCTTGGAAAGCTCGGCGGCCATGCCAGCAACTGTGGTCCCTGCGGCTTCAATCCTTTGTCGGCTGTCGAGCCCGCCGCCGATGTCCAGGACTTCAAAACGGTAGCCGATGCTGCCCGCTAAGTCCGCGAGCCAGCGGAGGAGGTTGCTAACAGCCCGCGCCCACTCCGGCCCGTTAGCGCACCGCGCTAAGCCGTGCAAATGTACCCAGGCCGGCGTCCGCCGCCCCTCGCGAAGAGCTCGCCGGAGGAGAGAGTGAACCGTGCCCGGGTCCATTCCGAGCTTCTGACCGGTCCGATAGAATCCGGTGCACGAATCAAGCTGGACTCTCACGCCATATAACGCGCCGGGGGGAATCTCACCGTTGGCCTGCAGGTCCCAGAGGGCTTCAACCTCCTGCTCGCTGTCTGCAATTATCACTAGACCTGAGCCCGCAGCCTCAACCAAATCCGCTCGTGTCTTTCTGGGGCTGTTATACACCCCTGCGCTGCCCGGGCTGCTAAATGTCCGCCATTCTGCCAGCGACTGCACTTCCAACCCCCAACCGATGGTCTGGAATTCCCTAACCACGCGGGGCAGCGTGCAAGCTTTCACGGAGTAATAGAACTCTGCAGGCTGACCGTAGCGGCGCAGCGATTCCTCTAACAGGGCGACGTTTTCGCATAGCCGCGCCTGGCTGAACACCACGGTGGGCGTTTCTAACGCCGCTATGGGCAGCCGTTTCCAGAACTCCGGTGCTCTTCCAGCGGTGTCTAGCATTCGACTAAGTCCGTATACCTCGCTCCATAATCCAGGCAGCGGAAGACCTCTGACGCTTGGTCCACGTAGCCCAATAAGAGCAAGGCGATTCCTGCCGCTTCAGCGGTGGCAAAGCGGTCCGGAACGGGGAAATATCTGGGGTTATCTGCCCGGTAGAATGGATTTTGCGCGGTAAAGACCTCGGGTATCCGGCGTACCAAAAGGCCGCGCTGCCGCTCCTGTTCGGTCACCCTGGAAAGGGCCTGCCACGGTCCGTCAATCAAACAAAGCCCTTTTCCAGCCGCTTCCGCATCTGCCCGGCTCAGGACGGCCTGGCTGCAGGGAGAGAGGAGGAGGCTTCCTGGCGGGAACTCATTCGTCTCGGCTGCCAAGCCGCGCTCGATCATCATTGATCCAGTACAGAGGGAGGGATCTGTCCTTTGGTAAGGGGCTAGAAAGCGAATGTAAACGGGGGCAGACGATGAGCCATTGTGCCCCGCGCACTGGTAAGCCCTGCGCAGAATCCGCTCCGCCGTTCCGACCAGTATAGCCTTCTTCTCGTGAGAGAGAAGCGAGCTGTGCCGCAACACCAGGTTGAGAACCCAGGAGGCCCAAGAATGGCCCGAGCGACTGCTGCCAAACAGAACCCGCTCCGGGCCCAACCGCTTCACCAGCGCGTTAAAGAATCGCACCACCTCCTCGCCTGCCGCCGTTGATTCTTCTACCGTCGGCGGACTCTTGCCATTCCAGCCACATCGGCGCAAGGCCTGCCGAACCCTTGTCAAATCCTTTTGCAGCCACTCGCCTGAAGGGATCTTACCCAGAATGAGTCGACCGAAAGTGCGCGTCTCAAAAAGCGAAAGTTCCCAGCAAAGGTTCGGAAAATCGCAGGCGGCCGCCTTGGAGCAGAGGCCCTCGCCGTGTGTCAGAATGCAGGTAGCGCCCTGTTGGCAGGCCTTCCGGACCATCGCGATAAGACGATCCAACGGGGGACGAGTTGTGGGCTGGAAATGAATCTGCACAATGCGGCCCCGGAGATCGCCACTGGCGCCCGACGTCAGAGAATCAAGGTGCTCTGGTCTATCCACGTGCCATCCTAAATTGCTATTCGACACAGGCGTATAATGATTAGCAGGGACCCACCCGGGAAGCAAGTCACAATTGTAGCGGCAAACCCTTGTATGCTCTCTTCCTTGGCCACCAAAAGTGAGGACCATCCTGCGAGCCAGCAACCGCGGCGCGGAAGGATGGCGATTTCCCTCGAAGGGCTGACGAGCCTGCGTGTCCTTTCTGTCGTCGTTTCCGATTGGTACGTGGATATGCACGTCGGAGTAAAAAGTAATTGGGTCTGCCATATGCAACCTCTGCCGACCGCTTTCAAGGGCTACCGGGGAACTGAGTAGTCAATGACAGCGAGGTCATTCCGAAAGTACAAAAGCCAGCGGGCTGCGCGTTCGGCTACCTCCAAGCACGACCTGGAAATCGCCGCAAGCTCAGCATCGCTACGTGAGATGATAGGCCGGTCCAGCGGCCGGTCAGTCACCACGTATAGAGCTTGGAGCTCGATGCCGGTCTTTTGCGCCGCGTGGATCAGCCACTCGGTTTCCATATCCACCGCGTCAAAACCGTCAAGGCGGTACTGGAGCAGTTCCTCCGGAGAGCGGGACAAGAACCCGGGCACCGAGCGCAGGCGCACTGCCGGAAACTCCACAGGCCAGGCGGAACTTAGACTCGAAGCGCCATCCGAAGCCAGCCGGGTCACCACTCCTAAAGGCAGATCCCGTTTGAGGGCACCGCAAAACCCTAGCCACAGCACCTTTCGGACGGCACCCCGGCTGGCAAGCAGAAAATCTGCTGCAGCCGAGCCCTGCGGTACTTTGACCACCCACGCGGCGGCCAGCCCCCCAAGCTTAACCCGGGCGCAGGACCACCAGCCGCCCTTAAGGCTTTCGGCCTCCGTGAGTGAGAATATCCGTTCGTAGAAAGTGGCGATGGGAGTCAGGATGGCAGCCCATGCTTTTTCTTCCGGGTGAGTGCCAATGAAAAGCTCCCGATAGCGGCCGCTTTCCTCACCAGATGGCCACACCGCGGTAGCGTTCAAAGAAGTCCTCCTCGTTTGGGGTTCGAAGGGACTCATCGTACATGTCCCAGAGCATCATCTCCACAAGCGGCGGATTCAAGACACATTCGCGTTCGTCGACGCCGTGCTTGGAGCGCATTTTAGCGTCCCACGGGCAACCACCGCCGCACACCCCCAGCGCGATACAGCCTTGGCAAAACGGATTGTTCACCGGGAGATTCCTCTCCAGATCGGCCACGGTGAGTGGTTTGTCCATTACTTTATCAAACTTGATGCACAGCGTCTCGCGTCCATCCGGATAGAAGGCGATCTGCTCCCCCACGATCTTGCAGGCGTGACGCCGGAACTGCTGGCGCAGCAGGGGTTCCAATCGCTTCGCCAGTTGATCTACGTAAACCTTCTTCTCCTTTGCCAGCCAGAAGGTCTTAATGAGTTCGCTCGCGTACTGTTCCATGTCTAGGTCCACGGGGCTGAAGGCGGTATAGTGTGGGTAACTCACCCCGATGCCGACTGGATCGAAATCCCGGACCCATGTGTCCACGAACTCAAACATGCGCGAAGCGTTGTTGTCGGTGATGACGCAGGTGATGCCGATGCGCGCTCCGTGCGCCTTGAGCTGGCGTAGCCCGCGCACGGCACCTTCAAACGTCGTTCCACCATCCTTCATGACGCGGAGCTTGTTATCTTCGGCCATGGAGCCGTCCAGAGAAACGAACGTGGTCGTGTTGGGACGCGCCAGGGCACGCGCCTTCTCCTCGTCAATTAAGGTCCCGTTCGTGAACACGTAGATTTCCCCCGGAATCTGTTCCAGGAAATACTTCACTACCGGCCAGTTAGCGAGCGGCTCGCCACCTATGATCATGATGCTCCCGCCCGGAATTTCTTCCCAGTATCGACGCACAATCTTCTCCGCCACTTCCATAGTCATGTGCTGGTTCAGGTTGCGGATGTCATTCTGGTACACAATACAGTACTTGCAGCTTGCGTTGCAGGCGAGAGTAACTTCGATCCTGAACCGGTTCAATTTAACCGGCTTTTCCCCCCCCAGCGCTGCCGCCCGCTCCTCACTCAGTTCGGCCAGCGCGGATGCTTCTTGGGAGCGGTTCACAAACCGGCGCCGCAGAGTCCGCGCGTCGAAAACGATGGAGCGATCGCCACGACGCAAAATGTGGAAGTTATTCCCAACGTGGCTTGCTTTTTTGTCCATATCACCCTGGCATGCTAAAAAGCGACGAATTCGTTATTTGAATCGTCGCAAGTTTTTAGCAATGCCACCCTCCTCGTATAATATGTTTCGAATCGAGGGGAGACCCCTGTAAACTAATTGGTTAAAAATTCTCCTCCTCGAAGAAGCCTTTGGTTTGCTTCCAGATGAAGTCCGTTTCCCCAGGGCAGAGCTGGCTTCTTCGAGCGCAGCTTGTTCCACAGCCAGAAACTGTGAGTTCTCATTGCCACGCGAGGCTATTGGGCTCTGCCTCCCCCGAGCAGTTAGTTCATCTTCCGGCAAATGGAAAATAAGCCCTGCTGATCTGGGGATCCGTTGCGCTTCCGATGCTAACCAGGCCATCATAAAGTAGCCCGGCCCTTGCCTGCTGGCCCGATAATAGAGAGCAGCAGGCCAGATGCGGGATTGATCGGGAGTTCCTGAAAGAAGGAGTGCAGGAATGATTGCTCTTGCATTGGTTTGTCTTAAAGCAAACCGATCAAATGCCGCTTGCTCGAAAGAATGTCCGCCCACCACGTCAGCTCGTGCCTGGAACCGCTACAACTCACTTTTTGTGCAATCCTGAGCCAAACTGATTTAAGCGTCTCGGATTATAATCGCCCGCCTTTGGCATGTCAAGGAAAAATTTTGCCTGATCGGTAATGCGTTGGTGGATCAGGCAGGTGAAGGAGGCAATTAAGGTATAAGAATCAATGTAAATCCCTCCCCAATGTCAAGACAAAAAACAGGGCTGTTTAAGTTGGATTAAATCGGCCCGCTCAAGATCAGGTTCGTGAAACTGAACCCGGAAGCCCTCCAGGCAGAAACAGGCGTTTATGTCGCATTATCTTAAACGCGTTACAATTTAGCCTGGTAGCTGACGGCTGATGGAAAATTAGACCGCTCTGTGAAATACTCGCTGGCATTATGATAAAATTACCTTAGTTTTTAGGTCGGATTTTTCGGCAGGTAACCGGACAAGGAGAATTAGATGAACGCACAGTGCATTTCCCGAAGTGGTAAGATGAAGGCAAAAACGGGAGGTGCACGATGCAGAGGTATGTGGG
>FWPU01000285.1_pt1 | contig 35805 bp, 37 predicted proteins | sample 2228361 | NCBI WGS metagenome assembly FWPU01 (sample SAMEA103939777, study PRJEB20133) | metagenome
GATTTTTAAATGAATGTAACCGTGAAATCCGTATTTGAAGCGCAGAATTTCCACAGTTTCTATCATCTTGTCCATAGCAGTAAGCGAATCATTAAAAACACCAGAGCTTAAAAAAAGCCCTTTAACATAGCCTTTTTGAAAAAGATTGAAGAAAACTTGGGCTAGTTCCTGAGGCTTAAAGGAAACCCTTTTAATAGAAGAACTAGCTCTGTGAGCACAGTAAAGACAGTTCTTCACGCATGCATTTGAAAGAAGCACTTTAAACAGAGGAGCTATATCTTTTCCAACTTTCGCTTGGTATATACAGGAATAAAAAGAGGAAAGATTGCCTCTCACCTTTCCTCTCCCACTTGCTGCTTGGGAAGAAGAGCAAACATCAAAACGGGCAGCTTGCCCCAGAAATAGCACCTTCTGAGAAATACCCATCACCTTTTTTACCAGCATACTAAAATTTTAAACCTCTATCATGACATTTTCAGCCTTTATTTTAGTTGAGGGTTCGCTTCTAAAAAGATAAGATGAATTGCATGAGTGTAGATTTTCCTAACTTTGTGAAAAAAGCCGAAAAACTAAAAGGGAAAAGAGCCCAAGAGTTCACGCAAAAAGACTGGGTTGAACTTATCTGCAAAGATTGCCAATTTTACCATAAAGAAAAGGAAGAAAAACTAGAATGCGCAGCCTTCAAAATCCTGCGTGAGTTGATTTTGAAAGAGGTCATATCAATTGAAGAAGCAATTGAAGAGTTCGGAAGATAAAAAACTCGTTCTTTCAGAAAGCGCTTTTTTAAAAAGAATAGAATTTCCCGCCGTTTACAAGAAAGATACTGATGAACTATATGAGCTGGGTGAGGAAGCTTTTGACTTTTTAAAAAACATCAGCCAGGAAGATGTCGGTAAATTAAGTGGAGAGAAAAAGGAATTTGTTGACTATGCTTTAAAGGAAGGAATTCTCTCCTTTACTTCCGAAAAGAAGGTCAGCGAAAAGAAAATAGGCATTAATGAAATCCCCTCTCTACGATACCTGCTTTTAAACATTACTAAAAGATGCAATCTTAAGTGCAAACACTGCTACTTGGGAGAAGAAGAAGCTCAAGACTTACCCCCTGATTTAATTCTCAGAATATTTGATGAATTCGAAGAAATGGGTGGACTTCGCTTGATTATTTCAGGTGGAGAACCTCTGCTTCACCCGGAATTTTGGAAAATCAATGATTTTTTAAAAGGTAGGTCCTTTCGCTCCATCTTAAACAGCAACGGAATTTTAATCGATGAAGAAGCTGCTGAGAGATTTTTCTTCGATGAAGTCCAAATCTCACTAGATGGCATGAAAGAAAGTCACGAAGCTTTGAGAGGAAAAGGAACGTTTAAAAAAGCGATAGCAGCCATTAAAGCATCTATTAAAGCTGGAAAAGATGTATCTATTGCCACCATGGTTCACTCAAAAAACATTAATGAGTTTAATGAGATGGAGAAATTGCTAAAAGAGCTAGGTGTCATAGCTTGGATTATAGATGTCCCTGTTGCAGAAGGAAGACTTAGAGAAAATCTTCAATTTTACCCTCCTTTAAAGGGATATCTTAAGGATATTTTAAAAAAGCAGTTCGGTTCTGAAGTTCACGAATCCAGCGGGGATTATATCTGTGGGGCTCATCTTGCTTCCGTTCAAGCAAGCGGTTCTCTTACAAAATGCGGTTTTTACGAAGAGTGGAGCGGAGAAAGTGTTAAAAATGGCTTAAGGAAAGCTTGGAAAAAACTTCCGAAAATGAAATTGGATGAACTTTCCTGTGAATGTCCCGTTTTAGAAGAATGTAGGGGTGGCTGCCGATACAGAGCAGAAATTTATTCTGGCGGCGACAGGAAAGCAAAAGACCCTGTCAAGTGTCTGTGTTATGGAATGAAATTTTAACTTGCTTTCATCTTTTTAAATATTGTTTGCACTGGGAAGTAAGAAGTGTATAATTGAAAGAAGCCTGAAGGCTATTATTTCCTCAGAAGAGGAGGTGAAGAAGATGAAAATTAGAAAAGTCTCCATGAAGGTTTCTACTACATGTAAATGTTCCGGTTCGTGCTAATTGTTTTTTTACCCTCCTTGCAGTAAAACCCTCGCTGAGGCGAGGGTTTTCTTTTTTTGATAAATAGTTAGGATAGATTAAAATAACTCCATGTTTAAATTAGAAATCCCGGGATTTGGCAGTCTCCAAATAGAAAATCTTCTCTGCGATTTAAACGGCACTTTGGCTGTAGATGGAGTCCTTTCCACCCAGACGAGAGAAAGAATATTAGAAATCAAAGAGATTTTAAACATTCACATAGTTACAGCAGGGACTCACGGTCATCTTGATAAAGTTAAAGGGCTAGGAATAACTTTGGTAAAACTCACTCCCGGCATGGAGGCTGAACAGAAACTGAACTACCTTTTAAAATTAGGGCCAGAAAAAACGGCAGTTTTAGGAAACGGTGCCAATGATCTTTTAATGATGCAAAAAGCTGCTCTTAAAATCGTTGTTTTGGGTAGAGAAGGGGCATTTATGCCTACCATTCAAGCAGCACAAATTGTAGTAAATTCACCTGAAGATGCATTGGAACTTTTCCTTTCGCCAAAACGCCTCCTCGCTACATTAAGAAGATAGCCAAAAGCGGCTTTCAAAAGATCTGCCCGTAGTTATTGAACTGGTGGAGACTGAAGAAAATCTTCATAAAACAATGCCTTTCCTCGCCTCAGAGCAAATTATTTATTTTCAGCAAAAAATATGCCTTTTCCTTTCTGACAACTTTCTTCTTCTAGAGCCCGAGGTCAAATTCATTAACACTTTTAAAATAGTGAATTAAGTAAGTTAAAAGTTGTCTTAAGGAATTGCTAGGTCCCACCGGGACCTTTGGCAAGTACTCAGGCGCAGTTGAAAACGGAAACTTCATCTCTTCCTAAAGGTATTGAATAAGGTGAAAGCAGAATCTTTTCTCTCTTTAATTCCCTCAATTTTTTGATCATGAGATACTTATAGATTTCACAGTAGGGGTCTTCTCCAAAAAAGCTTCCTGATTCAAGGAACTTAAATGCAAGACATCCTCCTCCACAGTAAAATCTGAACTCACACGCTTGACACTTTGGATAATCTTTAAGACTCACTTTTCTTATTTCTTTCAGTTTTAAACTGCTTTCCCAAATATCCCTTAAACTTCTTTTCCGCACACTTCCCAAAACAAACGCTTTCTCCCCTACCAGTGAAGGACAGAGGTAAACTTCCCCTTCTGGACCAATGGTTAACATCTCCACCCCCGCATGACAAAGGTCCTTCTTCCTTCCCTGAGGAGAGTGCAAGCGAGAGGCAAAGGCTAAATAGTTGTCCACTTTCACACCCCTTTCCTCTCCTACCTCCAGGATCCTTCCTAAACACTCTAAAGTTTCACTTAAAGAGGGAGATAGATTACCTTTTCTAGCCCTCCCTTTTCGGTGAAGAAAAAGAAGATGATGATGCGAAAGACCTATATCTCCTAACAATAAAGTAAGATTTGGCAAATCATAAAGATTAACTTTGGTCACAACTGATGCTACAACTGGCTGATGGCCTCTCTCCTGCAAAACCTTTATTCCTCTTAGGGCTTGCTTAAAAGTGCCCTTTCCTCTCAATAAATCGTTAACTCTTTCAGTTCCGTCTAAACTTACTTGAAAGAGAGCTTCTTCTGGCGAAGGAATAAATGAACCCTCATCAATAAAATTAGCATTGGTTAAAATGACAAGCTCTCCAAAACATGTAATCAACTTAAAGACTTCCCTATAATCTTCTCGCAGATAAGGCTCACCACCGGTGAGATAAAACCGCTTAGCTCCCAGAGAACTCGCTTCTTTTAAAATGCTTTTTATTTCTTCCATTCGAAGAGGCTCTTCCACTTCCTTGCCTGCATCAACCAGACAGTATTTGCACCTCAAATTGCATTTTTGATTAAGGTGAAGCCAGACTTCCTTAAGAGTAGGGTTCACTTCCTTTCTGCCTTTATAATCGCTTGTCTCGCAATCGGAAGAAATCAACTGACGAAAAGCAAACTCATCAACCAGCTCCCTTGTTATGTCATCCTTTCCCTCCAGCAAATCTTTTTTCTCCACTCCTTTAACTAGCTTTCCAAGATAAACCGAGTGCTCTTCATCTCCCACTACCCAAGCAGGTTGATTGGGAAAAAGAAAGATGCCTTTTTCTACTTCTTTTGCTTCAATTTTTATCCGAGAAGGAAGTTTAAGAGCCTTAAAAGTGATGCTGAAAAGTTTAGAACCCCTAAAGTGAATTTCTTTTTGCTCAAATATGCGAGGCGTGGAAAAGCCCACCTTTTCAAAAATACTTAAATATTCTCCAAAAGGTAAAGCTCCACCTATACATGAAGACCAGAGTTCTGGATCGTTTCTTATCTCTTCAGATAGCTGCCCCTCGGAAACTATATCTGAAATCAGAATTTTCCCACCAGGCTTTAAAACACGGAAGATTTCCCTTAAAGCTATTTGTTTATCTTCAACCAAATTTAGAACGCAGTTGCTTATAACGGTGTCGAAATAGCCATCCGAAAATGGAATTTTTTCAGCCTCACCTTTCAGGAACTTAATATTCCTTAGACTGCACTTCCTTCCATTCTCTCTTGCTTTTTTCAGCATCTCGTCAGTAAAGTCCAGCCCCACAACCAATCCATTTTCACCCACCATCATGGCAGCAATGATTGCTTCTATTCCCTCCCCACTACCAATATCAAGTACTTTCTCTCCTTCCCTCAACAAATCAAAAGCCAAAGGTGCGCCACAGCCCAAACTTTTAAAACTTAAATCCTGAGGTAATTTGCTCAAATAGTGTGAATATAAGCTCAAGTCCATGGTGCAACAGCTCTCCTCAGGCAAGCAGCATAACTCACCGGTAGCTATCTTTTTATACGTCTTTTTTACTTCTTCTTTCATCTCACCTCACTGTAAATCTTCTTTAGCTTGGTGGGCGGAAAACGCAAAAGGAAAAGAAGTCTAATCAGCCACATTGAAAGTATGACTTTAAACGGTCCCTGCTTTCTCCACCTTCGAGCGGAAGTTTCAACATATAAAGGAAGCTGTATATACCTCCCCTTTCGCTTAAGTCTGCGGGCGAAGTCTAAATCCTCACAGATGGGAATAGCCTTAAATCCTCCCAGCTCCTCAAAAATATCTTTCCTGAGGAAAATACACTGGTCACCGGTGCTTCCTCCTGTAATCCTATCTCTAAAATTTATTCCCCACTCAATAAGGCGATAAATCAAACCTTTTTCATCCAGCTTCACTCTAAATCTGCCCCCCAGACATCCCTCCTCTTTAATTGCCCTCTCCACCTCCAAAAGTGCATCAGAAGGAAGAGTTGTATCTGCGTGCAAAAAGAGCAAAATGTCCCCTCTGGCTATCTCTGCTCCTCTGTTAAGCTGAACCCCTCTACCCCCTTCCACGCCTTTTATAACCCGCGCGAGAGAAGGGGTTTTTTCCAAAGTCCCGTCCGTGCTTCCCCCATCCACTAATATAACTTCGAATTCTCCCACGAGAGTGGAAAGGTTCTCCTCTAAATTTTCCATATAACTTTCCTCATTTAAAGTGGGAATAATTATAGAAATCACTCCTTATCACCCATTAAAAATTCAGTGAGTAAACCGGCTGTTTCTTCAGTTATTTTAGCGCAATGCTCTTTCAATTTGGGATCTTTGAAGTCCATTCCCCCTCTCAAAACTCGGCAGCAACTGCTTTTAAACCTCTCCTTAAAAATGCGAAAAAAATCTGCGGCTTCTTCATTGCTTTTGGGAGAGAGATGGCCTATTAACATAACTGCTCCTGCCAAAGCACCACATAAGCAGCCACTCCCGCCAATTCCTCCTCCAAGAAAAGCCGCAGTTTTTATGACCTCTTTCGGAACCTTCACTCCCAGCGCTTTAGAAACACTTAATATCACAGATTGAGCGCAGTTATATCTCCGGCCAAAAAACTTCCTCGCCAGCTTCCGGCTCACTTCCACGGAAGAAAAATTACCTCTTAAAAGCAAATGCAACTCCTCCTACGGCACTTAATATAATAACCAAAAAGAGAAAAACAAGGGCAGCCGTGAGAGAAAGAGTGTTTGAAATCCCCACATATCCAAATAAAAAGACATAGCTTCCTTCTCTAAACCCTAAGCCATTGAAGGATAGAGGAATGAGAGAAACTGCCTGTGTGATAGGTATGAAGATGAAATAAAAGAGAGGATTCAAGTCAACCCTCATGCTCAGAAAGATTGTCCAGTTCATAAAAATCAGAGAGAGCTGAAAGAGAAGAGAGAGCATTATAACTTTAAAAATACACTTCGCATTCGTTATTTTTAAAAGTTCACTGCTCACACTTTTCAACTTATATTTTTCCATGAGCGAAGAAGAACTTCTTAAAAAAATCTGCGGCGCGGATAAGAAAAGAAGGAAAAGCACAGCGCAAACAAGAAAAAAGATAAGAACCCAGAAAAATAACCTTTTTAATTCAGGAAAGATGATAAGAGCTACTGTGAATGAAATGAAGCCAAGAGTAATCGAGCTTAAAACCCTTTCTGCTAAAATAGAAGAAAAGCTCGCAGAATAGTCTTCAATGTCCTTTCCCAGTTCAGCAAATCTTACGGCATCGCCACCAATACTTGAAGGAAGAAAATTATTGAAGAAAAGACCTTCGAGATAAAGGGCAAAAAGATAAAAAAAAGAAAGAGAAATGCCTTGAGCTTTTAACACCACCTGCCATCTCCAAGCGCTTAACATTACTGCCACTATTGCAAGAAAAAAGGCCGTAAAAAGCCAGATTAGATTTAAATCGGAAAGAATCTTGAAAAGGCGATAAAAGTCTGTTTTAAAGAGCAAAAGAAAAAGCAGAAAAAGACCGAAAAGAAGCCTCAGCCAAGGTAAAAAATTAAATGTGCTTGCTTCTTCCGCTCTTTCTCTCATCTCTCATCAGCAGTAGGACCCAGAAGATAGCTTCTCAAAGCTAATCCGATAACCAGAAAGGCAACAACAATGACAAATGCCCAGAAAATAATTTTTATCGTCCCTGTCAAACTTTGACCGAGGTAGGAATAGACAAGAGTTGCTGGAAGCTGTCCCAGACCCGTGGCAATAAAGAACTCCCAAAACCCCATAGCTGTAAGTCCACTCGCATAGCTGATAACATCAAAAGAGATTACAGTAATTAATCTAGCTAAAAAAACAGCATACTTGCCATATCTCTTAAAAAATGAATCAGCAAAGTCAAGACTTGCTTCACCCACCAATTTCTCAACCAAGGGCCTCCCAAAAAGCCGCGACAAATAAAAGCAAACTGCTGCTCCCACCATTGCACTCGACCAAGAAAGGAGAGCCCCCCACCACATTCCAAAAAGCAATCCATTAGTGAAAGTGATGACAAAAGCAGGGAGAGGAGCAATTACGGACTGGAAAACCATTAAAAGAGCGGAAACAAGAGGTGCCCAGAAACCGTAAGAAAGCAGGTAATCCCTCAAAAGCTCAACTTTACCTTGAGTTAATATCTTTACCGCTTTTAAAACAGCACTTCTAAAAGGTGTATGCCCAAAATAAAAGAGGATAAAAATTAAACCAAAGAAAACAAATAAAAAATACTGCCAATTACTCCTTTTTAACCTCATCTTCTTAAACTCCCTTGGAAATGATAGTTTTCCTCCCTTTCTCTTCTTCCCACTAAAAAGTTACCTCTTAAGATTTGATTTAAACCTCATCCTTAGCAAAGCAAGAGAAATTAAGAAAAGAAAGAGGAGCCAAAAATTAAAAGGCTTAAGACTCTTTAAACCAAGACCGCTTCTCACCAAAATAGGAACAACAAACCAGGCTGCTTCCACGTTTTTCAAAAAAGTGATTGCTGTCAGTAAAGAGAGAAAAAGCAATAAAACAAAGATGCTTCTAGAGATTTTCTGTGGTACCTGTTTTGCCAAGGCAAAAAAACCTCCTACAAAACCAATTAATATCCCACAAGGAATAAATATTTCTGTTTTAAAGCGCATGTCTAGCCAAGAAATCTGGCTCAATAACCAGGCAATTTCAAGACCAAAAATAAATCCATAAAAAATATTATGATAAAGCACCTCAATAAAATTGAATAATCCTTTTCCCTTTTCCACCTTTTAAACTTTAATTTTACCTTTTCTCTAATTTTTAGTTTGACAATTAATCACCCCCTCCTACCCCAATTTAGCTCGGATTTTCTATTTCAAAGTGAAACTTACAACGACGGGCTGGCCATCTTTCAACAACTCAGGATTTCCAGTAAATTTAACTTTTCCTGTATCGAAAGATTTCCATCCCCACCTCGCATTACTCGTAATACCGGCAGCACAACTATCGAGACAAAGAAGGCAACCTGTCTTAAGCTTTGCTTGACGCTCCTTATTTCCTCCAAATCTTATTTCGAAACCTTTGTTTGGTTCAGATTTAATTACTTCGGAAATATCGTATTCCCTGGGAGCTCCTTCCCAATAAACCTTCACTTCAAAAACATCGCCTTGAACAATTGTTCCTTCAGGCGACTCCTTCGTGACATTATTTCCAGGCTTTGCACCTATTCCATTAAGCATATCCCAGAAATCAAGAGCCTTGGCATAAGCTTTAAAAACAGACTTATCACCATTCGTACCGTCTTTAAAAACTACACCATGCCTTGTTGGTTGGTAAAGATACTTCCCATTGACTTCAGCATAGACATAAACTGTCTTCTTTTCCTCATCTACTTTTAAAGGCTCCGCTTGACTCACAGGTAAAGTTACCTTTTCCTCAGTTTCTTCCTTTTTTACCTCTTCCTTAACTTCAGCTTCCTTTTTCTGACAACCAGCAACAGCTAGAACAGAAAATGAAATCAGAAAGATTAAAAAAACTTCTAGAATCAACCATCTTTTAGAAAATCTTAAGTTTTTTTCCTTCATATCTCCTACCTCCTTTGTATGGATTATTAAATAATTGTATCAACTGTTATTTTGTTGTCAAGTAAATATTTTATATTTTTTATAAAAATTTTAAATGGAATTCTATCCGAAACCATACCTTAGTAAGAGTCCATTCAAAAACCACCTCATTCTACCCTCTTGCTGTCCACTTCGGCCGCAGATTAAGAGTATTAAATAAGCTTCTTGCTTGATTGAGTTAAAATTTTTTTTAAAAAAGAAACAGTTTTTAACGCACCCTTTTTTTCTCTAGAAGAGTAAAAAAGGAGAGCGTCTTCTTTTCTATCAATATCAATAAGAGCAGAAAGGAGTTTAACTTTCAGATTTTTCTTCTCCGCCTTCTCAATAGTTAAGGAAGAAACTTGTCTTGTGCTCCAAGGAATATCTTCAAAAAGGTCAAAGTGTTTCTCTTTAAGACCTACTAAGTAGTAGCCCCCATCGTTTGCAGGACCAATAATTAAATCAAAATCTTTCAAAAATTTAAAGCTAGAATTAATGATTTGAGAAGTGAGAGAAGGCGTATCTGTATCCACGAGAACCACCTTTTCCTTTTCTAAGTTAAACTGGGAAAAAACAGAAATAATCCTTTCCCCCAAATCATTTCCTTCCTGAGGAATAAACTTTACTCTTTTCTGCCACGATTTGGAAAAAAGCTCTTCAATTAAATCTTTCTTTTCAAAAGGGAAACAAGCTATATATAAATCAACTCCCAGTAACTTTGAAACTTCTTCCAACCTGTCCTGAAGTAGACATATGTAAAGTTCATAAGCGCCCTCCTCTCCCAACCAAGGAATGAGGCGCGTTTTAACCTCGCCCTTGACAGGCACTTTTGCCATCACTACCAGAGATTTTTTCTTCCAAGCTCCTTCCATCAGTTACAACTTTTTTAAACCAATTTAAACTTCTTTCCTATAATATACTTTCTCAAGTTGCGAGGTGAATATTACTAACTACTTTAGCTCTCCAGCACTATCTAGTCGGAAATGAGCACCACAGGACAGCACGCCTTTTTTGAAACTTGGTCAGATACTCCACCTGTTAAACGAGAAAGGAAACTGCTCCTTCCTGATACCCCCATAAGAATGAGTCCTGCTTTTTCTTCCTCAGCCACTCGGCAAATCGTATCCGCTACATTTTCAGAAACCTCAATCCTTATGTCGATAGGAATTTTCTCTTCTTCAGCTAGTTTTTTAAATGCTTTCAAAGATTTCTCTGCCGGAGAACCAAGAACTATTTTTCCTTCCTTAGCAAACTTTCTCTGAATGTGAAGAGCCAGGACCTTTCCTTCAGTCATCTTAGTGAGCTCGCTTATTATCCTAAACTTTGTAGAAGAAAAAGGCCTATCACCCACAGGTACAAGGATAACTGAAGGGGGCTTTGTCAGTTTTATCTCCCCTACTTTAATTTCACAACCTGCCTCGCCACAAGAGTGGAAAAATTTCTTTAAAAGATAAGGTCCTATCATCTCAAAAAAGACAACTGCTCCCAACACAATAGCATTAATTTTCTGCCCTAAAAGGGGGTATTTGTCCTTGGCTATAAGTGAAAGTCCGATAGCAATAGCAGATTGGGAAAGAAAAGCCATGCCGAAGTTTTTTGATTCTTCAAAGGAGTTGCCGGAAAACAACCCTCCCAGGAAAGGTCCTAGTGTTTTTCCTAAAAATCTTCCCCCAGCGTAAGCAAATAAAACTATCCCTGATGTAATTAAAAGGTCAAATCGGAGAGAAACTCCTGCCAGAACAAAGAAAATTAAATATATGGGGTCTATAACTGCCTTAACAGACTCGAAAATTCTCCTCCTCAAAGTTTCTTCCCCAAAGAAATTTACAGTTAGAATTCCTGCCAATAATCCTGTGAGAAGCGGTGAAACCCCTATCATAGTGGAAAGAGCGACTGCAAGCGCGAGATGACTCAAGACAAAAACAAGAAGCTCTCCTGAAGTTTCAGCCCGAGAGATAAATACATTTAATAAAAAAGCTATAGCTAATCCAATTACAAAACTACCAAGAATACCTTTTAATGAGGTAAAAGCAGCGGAAGAAAAGGAAATTTTATTGGTGGTAGCCCAAAGGGCAATTGGTAAAACTAAACTGAAAAGAGCAATGCACACTACGTTATTAATCGCCACTGCTGCAGAGACAATTGTTGTTTTCTCCCCTGAGGCTTTACTCTCTGCTTTCACCGCTGCCAGAGTTGCTGGAGCAGTGGAGATGGCAATGAGAGAAAGAAGGGTTGAAAGCGCAGGTGAACCACTTGCTAAATAAACAAAAAGATAAGTCAAAACAAGAGGTAAAGAAATTTCAAAAAGAGAAATAAGCCCAATTTTTCTGCCTAAAGCTTTTAAACTTTTGAAATTGAGCTGCTCCCCAATGATAAAAGTTATAATGGCAAGGGCAAACGGATCGAAAAAGCTCAGCTTTCTGAGTAATTCCTCATTTATAATCTTAAATACTCGTGGGCCAAGAGCCACTCCCACAAGTAAGAATCCTGTAACTGCGGGAAGGTTAAGTCTTCTAAAAACTCGACTCCCAATGTACCCGAGCCAAGCAATAGAAGCAATGACTATTACTTCATATCCTACAGCACTTTCCAAACTTAAATCTCCTCTTCGCCGCTTCGCCGATTATTATATCAGGGAGTTTACACCTCACTTGAAGCCATGAATTGCTAAATTTCCTCCCTTAAACATAGATGGAATATATCCAGTAACCTAAAGCGAGTAATACTACTACAAATAAGACAAAAAATAAAATAAAAAGCCGATTGCGAAAGTTCTCCTGTAGTTGACCATGGAGGATATCTGCACGAGTGCGCAGGTTCCTTAAAGCTATCTCTACATCCTGAAGAGTGAGGCGAAGATAGTCATGGTCTCTCAAAGCCTGATGCCTGTAAGTGGTAAATAAGCTAATTTTTTCTCGGAAAAAACCTGCTTCCTTAAAATAAGGCAGGAAATCACTATTAAAATAGTTGAGCCCTCCTTCTAAAGCGGTGGCTAAATTCTTTGCTTCTCTGCCTTTAGCTGTAAGCCAAGCTGCGTGCTGTGAAAGATAATTGCATGTTCTTTCAATATCAGAAAGCTTTGTATTCCCACTTTTAGCTGCCCAGTTTAAAACCTCCTGCACATAAGAATCAACTGACTTTTTTTCATTTATCATCTGCAACCTTTCTCCCTGATACTTTCCTACTAGAAAATTAAGCTTGCTCAAGGTAGCCAGTGCTACTATGCAATCATTCCAGACAAATTTAAAAGCTTCTTTGGATTCTTCCGGGTAAACATAAACTAGCTCCCACCAATCAGCACTATCTCCCTCTGAAAAAAGATACAGCTTCCCCAAGTTGGGAGTTTCAGAAAGACCGATGAGGAGCGTATTGAAAAAAATTTTTATAGAAGAATCAACTTCACTGCCCTCTTTTCTTTCAGGGGTAAAGAAGATTCTTCCTTGAGAAAGCTCAACAGGAAGCCTCCCCAACTTTCCAAAAAAAGAATTGGCTTTTCCAAGCGACTCCCGCCAAACTTCAGAAAAAAAGGGAAGAAGTGAGCGGTCGGAAACACCGTTGAAGAATAAAAGCAAGATTAAATCTCTTAAAACAGTAATTTCTACAAAACTTTTTTCAAAGCTTGCTTGGGTGAGGACAAGAGGTTTATAACCTATAAAAGCTTTCTCTCTCCATCTCTCATACTCATTAACCACGGCTGCTCTTTCTCCCAAACCCACAGCTTCCCATGCCTCGGCAATCTTCTCAATATGAGAAGCCGAGAAAGCCTTAAACACTATAAGACCTGACCCCACAAGTAAACTCTCTCTTGCTTTCATTTCCTTTCTCTACTTCGGCTAACTTTCGCTTTTGTTTTAGTTTTTAAAGCTCTTTTCCTATTTAAAGAAGAAAGGAGAGCTAAAAGATCGGAGATTTCTCTTCCCTTCTCTACATCAATCTCACTCTTGATCTCGCTAGCAATTAGAAGATAGAGGCCAAGAAAAACACCCATTCCTAAAATACCCAAAACTATACCTGTATTTTCAAAAAAACCTAGCCTAAACCAGCTAAACTGCAAGAAGAGAAGAGTGAGAAGGATAAGAGAAGTAAAAACGCCGCTCACAAGTTGAATTGACCAGGAAGAACGAGAGTAAAAGCCTTTATCCTTAAAATAAAGAGGTTCAATTTCAGAAGTATTAAGAGCATTGAGAAGCGTCTTGTAATAAACTATTTTTCCTTCAACCAAGCTTACTACCTTAAAAAGGGAAAGAGAAAGATAAGCCAGGGTAAAAGTAATGAAGGCAAAAACAACTAAAAAGAGAGGAGGAGCGCTTTTTAAAAAAAGAAGAAGAAGCAGAATAAGAAGAAAGGTTAGGTTCAAACCCAAAACGTAGAGAAAAAGAGTGAGATAAGTATTCTGATAGTGGGAAAGCCTCTTTTCTGTTAAGTTAATTAGGTCCCAGTCCTTTTTAAGATTTAACTCCTTTAAGTTTACTTCAACCTCTTTTAACTTCTCCGGTAAATCCTCCACACTTTTTTCTCTTGGAAACTCCGGAACTTTACAAAAAGGGCAACTTTTCAAGGTAAAAAGCTTCCAGTGACCTTTTTCACACTGAACTAGTTTCCCTACGGGCCTAAAAGAAATATATATAGAAAGATAGGGAAGCCAAAAGCCTATTAACCCAAATATAAATGCACCCCAAGAGAGATAAAGATATTGTGGATGTGCCCTTGCTCTGGCATCAAAATAAATCCAAGAAGCAACAAAAATTGAGATAAGACCGTTAAAAAGAAGAATGTAAAATAGTGTGCTCATTCTCCCTCCTTAGCTAACATTATTTCCTTCGGGATAGAAAAAAGGTTACCGCTTATGGGCAAAGGATTTAAAACTTTTTCTCCACTCAATCGCCTATCCGCCCAGAATTTTTTTTCACCTGGGTAAAAAAGAATTTCACCTATTAAAATATGGTAACCTCCCGCCGTGATATCTTTAATCAACTTACACTCCAACCCCGCAACTGCTTCTTTAATCCACGGAGGCTTAACTTTCACTGAATCTACTCTGGCGAGAGAGGCTTTATTAATTTCAGAGAATCCTTCAGAAAAAGGCTTCCCACATACTATCAAAGCTTGTAGCATTTTTTCACAGGCACATTTACCACAAACTCTCTAGTTGTCACTACCTTTTTATACGTGTGCCACCTAGGTATACAAGCAAAAGAAAGCAATGGTGGTAAAAGTTACCTTCCTTAACCTCCTCTATCAAGTTTGACTACCTCCTGTAACGCTTCTACCTCTTGAGAGTTTAAATACCTCCACTTACCTCTCCTTAAGTTTCCTAATTTTAAGGGTCCAAAACTGACTCTTTTTAGAAAAATCACTTTAAACCCGACTTTTTTCCAGATTCTCTTTATCTCCCTCTTTCTCCCTTCATACATAATCATGCGTAAAAGTGTGTTTTTCTCTTCCCTCTTTAAAATCTCCACTTTACATGGTTGCGCTTTCCCTTCTTCAAGCTTAACTCCCTTCTCCACCTCTGAAACTGCTTTTTTACCCGGATGCCCTTTTACCCTGACCAAATATTCCCTTGGAACCTCAAAGGAGGGATGTGTTAATCGATAAGAAAGTTCTCCGTCATTTGTCAACAGCAGAAGTCCTTCTGTATTCATATCAAGCCTTCCCACCGGAAAAAGTCTTACTTTTCTCTCTTTTATCACCTCTCCAACAAGTGAAATCACGTTCTCTCTCCCTTTTTCATCCTCAAAGGTGCATACATACCCTTTTGGTTTGTTAAGCATGATGTAGACATTTTCAGCAGGTAGAACTATGGGTTTGCCGTCCACTTCAATCAAATCTGTGTCTGCATGCACCCTTTGACCAAGCGTTGCCAATTTCCCATTAACTTTAACTCTCCCTTCTTTAATAATTTCTTCAGCTTTTCTTCTTGAAGCTATTCCCGCTCTTGCCAAAATCTTGTGAAGTTTTTCACTCCTCCTTTTCATCCTTAAAGCTCTCCCAGGAAGGAAGCTCAGATAAGTCTTCAACCCCAACCATTTCCAAAAACTTTCTCGTAGTCCCATAAAGAATGGGCTGCCCAGGACATCTCTTTCTTCCTACCTCTTTGACAAATCCTTTTTCGACCAGAGTTTGAAGTGTCGCTTCGGAGTTTACTCCCCGAACTGCATTAACTTCACCCTTTGTTACCGGCTGCTTATAAGCAACAATGGCTAAAGTTTCCAGAGCAGCTTGGGTGAGTCTCCTCATTTGAACAGTAGAGAGAAGTTTCTCCACATAGGGAGCAGAAGAAGGATTAGTGTAAAAACGATAACCACCGGCTTTTCTTTCTAAAAGAAATCCCGCGTCCCTTTCCTCCAACTCTTTTTTTATCTCCCTTAAAAGTTTTTCTACTTCCCCCCGTTCCAATTCTAAAAGAGAGGAAAGTTTGGAAAGAGAAAGAGGTCTATCGGTAACAAAAAGTATAGATTCGAGCTCTCTCCTACCTGCTTTCTTCTTCATTTTTCTCAATTATAATATCGCCAAAGGGCTCCAATTGATATGCCTTTATTTCCCCATTTTTAACTAACTCCAAAAAGGCGAGAAAAAGAGCAATGAAAGCTCCCCTTCGGGGCGGAATCATTCTCAAAATATTTTTAAAAGAAATTCTCCTTCTTCTTTTAAGCTCTTCTCTCAATAAAAAAATCTTTTTCTCCAACCGGAATGTGTACGCAACTGAGTGGAGAGTATCCGTTGAAATCTCCTCTCTCCACAGGGATTTGCACAAAAGACTTTTTAAAACATAGGGTTCTATTCTCTCAGGAAGCGCAATCTTTACCTTTTGGAGAAGAAACTTTTCAGGCTCAACTTCCCTAGAATAACTCTTCTCCTCTTCTATTCTCTCTTTTAAATAATAAGAAGCTTTCTTAACCTCTCGATACTCTTTCAATCGGCTTATAAGTTCTTCAGGTGAGCGGGGAAGAGGCAGCTCTTCTTGAATAAGCACTGACTGGGGCAGAACATTTGAAGCTTTAAGGTTCAAAAGCGTGACCGCTACCGAAAGGAATTCTGTAGCAATATCTAAATCAAGTTCCTCCATGCGGTAAAGATAAACGAGGTAATCTTCTATAATTTGGGAAAGAGAAACCTCCTTTAAGTCCAGGCGTTTTCTGTTGAAAAGCTCAAGAAGTAGTTCAAACGGACCTTCAAAAACTCTAAGTTGTGGCTCACTGACTTCTCTAATCATAAAAGCAACTTCAACCTTTTTCTTGCTTCTAATAAAGTTTCTTGGGCAATAGGTTTTGCTCTTTCTTTCCCCCTTTCTAAAAGATTCTTTACCGCGCCCTCTTCCTTTTCAAAAGTCTTTCTTTTCTGCTGAAAATCAGAAAGATTCTCGCTAATTCTTTCTGCCAGTATTTTTTTACAATCCACACAGCCTCTTTGAGCTTTACGACAGGCCTCTTCAATCTCCTTACTATCGTCCAGAGAATAAAGCTTATGTAGAGCAAAAACAGCGCAAACCTCAGGATGTCCAGGGTCTGTTTTTCTAATCCTCGCCGGGTCGGTAACCATGTTAGAAATCTTCTCTCTCACTACTTCAGGAGTATCAGAAAGAAAAATAGCGTTCCCGTAGCTCTTGCTCATCTTTCGCCCATCAATTCCAGGTACTCTCTGGGCTTTGGAGAGAAGAGCTTGCGGCTCTGGAAAATAATCTCCGTAAAAACCGTTGAAGCGTCGAGCAATTTCCCTGGTGAGCTCCAAATGAGGAAGCTGGTCCTCTCCTACTGGAACAAGCTCCGCTCGCATAATAAGGATGTCCGCTGCCATTAGAACAGGATAACCCAAAAATCCATAAGTAGTAATTTCTCGCCCTTTCAACTCCCTCAACTGTTCTTTATAAGTAGGGCACCTTTCCAACCAAGATAGTGGAGTAATCATTCCAAAATAAAGATTGAGCTCTGCTACCTCAGGAAAGTCTGACTGTCTATAGATGACACACTTTTCCGGATTTAAGCCTACAGCAAGCCAATCAAGAAGCATTTCTCTCGCATTTTCAGGCAGAGAGCTGGGGTCAGCATAATCTGTAGTTAGCGCATGCCAATCCGCTATAAAGAAAAAACATTCGTATTCTTCCTGCAGCTTCACCATCTCCTGCAAGTTGCCAAAAAGATGGCCCAAGTGGAGTTTCCCCGTCGGTCTGTAACCAGTTAAAACACGCTTTCTCATTTCCCCACCTCAACCAAGAAATATTTTTACAAAAAAGCCAATAACTGGGGCGATTATAGCCCAGAAAAGACCTCTAAATAAAGTTAAAAGCAAGAAAAGAATGAGAAAGCCGTATTTTTCAGAAGAAAGATATGAGCGAGCAAGATGAGGAGGAAGAAAATAGGCGACTATTCTCGAACCATCAAGTGGAGGTATAGGAATAAGATTGAAGACTGCTAAGACAATGTTAATCTCCGCTGCCAAGCGAAGGAAATATAAGGGAGGGATAAGACGAATTAAAAAAGCAATCAGAAAAGCGAAAATCAAGTTTGAAGCAGGTCCTGCTAAGCCAACCAGTGCCATTCCTTTCATTGGCTCTCGATAGTAGCGGGGATTTATGGGAACAGGCTTTGCCATGCCAAAAGTGAAACTGAAGCCTGAGAGCACAAGAAGGAGAAGAGGAAAAATAATAGTCCAAAAAGGATCGATGTGTGCTCTGGGATCTAAAGTCAGCCTCTTATAAAGCCTAGGGGTTGGGTCGCCAAGTTTCTCCGAAACCCAGCCATGTACTAACTCATGCACAACTATTGAAGGAATAAGAAGGATAAGCAAGGTTACTACTTCAGCTAGTTCTCCAATAGACATTAACTTCTCCCTTTTCTCAGAATCTTTAAAGCCAATCTTATCTCTTCTTCTTTCCTCTTCACTTTTTTATCAATCTTTTCCTCTAATATCTTATTGAGAGCTTTTCCTACTAAAGGAGAAGGTTTATAACCCAGCTCTAAGAGATCCTTTCCCTTTAAAGAAATTTTTACATCTTTCAGCTCCTTAAGATAAAGTTCAATAAGAGAACGAATACGAGGTGTGACAACCCAAAGGTAAACAAGCGTTTCCAATTTAAGCTCTTTTAAAGCCATGTAAATTTTACTTCTTTTCTTGCAGTTTAAAATCTTTCTTTCAATCTGCGGTTTAAGCTTAAAGCACTGAGTTAAAATTTCTATGTATTCCTTCTTCAAACTCACCTTTTCTCCCCAGCTCTTCACCTCAGAAACTTTCAAATCATTTAAAAGAATCGCTAGATTAACCAACCATCGAGGGAAATCTTCACTTATGTGCGAAGACAAACTGACTACAGCTTTCTCTACCTCTTTAAAAAGTTCCTCTTTCCTTTCGTCTAAAAAAAGTTTAGGGTGAACGAACTTTAATGCTCCAAACTCATCTAATCTTTTAACTGCCTTTAAAGCGGTCTTTTCAGAAAGAATGGGAATGAGCTCATCTCTCAACCTGACACCGCCAACCGTTTCTACAAGACCCAATCTAATAGCTTCACGAGCCAGAGACTCTGTTCTTTCCTCCATTGAAAATCCATATTTTTGCTCAAACCGCACAGCTCTAAAAATACGAGTGGGATCTTCAACAAAGCTTAGAGAATGCAGTATCCGCACCTTTCCTTTTTTCAAATCGTAATAGCCACCAAAATAATCAAGAAGTTCTCCAAAGTTTTTACGATTCAAAGAGATGGCCATAGCGTTTATAGTGAAATCTCTCCTTCCCAAGTCTTCTTTAATTGGAGCAAACTCAACCTCAGGTAGAGCTCCAGGCTTTTTATAAAACTCTGTTCTGCTAGTGGCAAAATCAATGTGAAAACCAAAAGGAATGATTAAAACAGCTGTTCCGAACTTACAATGAGCATTAACTCTTCCACCTAAACCCTTAGCTGCTTCTTTAGTAAAGGAAATGGCATCCCCCTCAACTACAATATCTAAATCGAGATTGGAAACACCCAAAAGGAGATCTCTTACCACACCCCCTACCAGATAAACGCGCACCTTCTGCTCATCAGCTAAAAGGCTGATTTTCCTAATGATCTCCTGCACCCACTCTGGAAATCCTTCGCATATTAACGAACTTATTTTTTCTCTCTTCAAAACTTTCCTTCTCGCCTTCTTTTGAAGCGAAAGGTAGCTTGAGCCGTGAAATGAACGCAAAATATCGCTGCGAGTCACGATACCCACTATCTTCCTTTCCTTTAAAACGGGAACTCTTCCTATTCCCCTCTCTAGCATAATTTTTTCTACTTCATAAAGAGACGTTTCAGGTGAAACAGTGATTACTTCCCTCGACATAAAACCTTTGACTGGCGCATGTGAAAGTCCGTGGTGAACTGCTTTATCAATCTCTTTTCTAGAAATAACGCCCACCACTTTTCCATTTTCCACCACTGGGAACCCAGAGTGCCCATATTTGAGGATGAGCAAGCTGGCTTCCTTGATAGTCGTTTCAGGACTCACCCATCTCACAGGAGAACTCATCACGCTTTCAACATTTAAAGGAACACTTAAACCTTTCTCAATGTTTTGAGAAATCTCCTTCTCCAAACCAAAAGCTTTACCTTTTAATACAGCTGAAGCTGCTTGAGGATGTCCTCCTCCCCCAAACTTACTTAAAATCTTAGCCACATCAATTTCCCCTCGACTCCTGGCTATCAAGTAAGTCCTCTCTGGTGTTTCCATGATTGCAAAGATGGCATCAACGTTCTCTAAATCTGCTAGTTTATGAACGACTAGAGAAGCTCCATCTACAAACTCCTTTACCCTCAACCTTACAAAAAGAGCAATTCTTCCCCCAATTACCTCCCGGCGAGCTACATGTAAGCTCTCGTCTAAAAGACGATGCTGCTCTGGGGTTAAAGCTAAATTCAAAAAATATCTAATCACAGAAGTATTTGCGCCTTTTTTCATCAAATAGGAGAGAGCTTGAGCATCACGAAAAGTAGTGGTGGGATAAGTTAGAGAGCCCGTATCTTCGTGAATTCCCAAAGCAAATAAAGTAGCTTCAGGAGGAGAAATATCAATTTTTCTCTTTCTTATTTCTTCAACGAGAAGGGTTGTGGTTGCTCCTACGATTTCACAAACCTCAACTTGAGCTTTAAAGTCACCTTCAGTTGGAGGATGATGATCGTAAACAATAACTTCAACGCTCTTCTTACCAATAAGCGAAGCTGCTTCTCCCAACCTATCTCTAATTCGAGTATCAACCACAATTAATCTCCTCACTTCCTTAGAATCAAGAAATGACCATTCTGTGAAATCGAAAATATCTTCGTGCAGTGAGATAAACTCTCTCACATTTCTTCCTGGAGAGCCCACGACTACCATCTTGGAGCCTGGATAAAGCCTGTGAGCAGCAACTAAGCTCGCCAGAGCATCGAAGTCAACATTGCTGTGCGTAACTACAACTTCCATATTAAAAATAATAGAGGAGGCAAAAATTAAATACCAGTTTTATCGAGATGAAGAACTGAAGTGCTGAAGCAGCTTAAATAGAGTTGTAAAGATCCGTAGAGAGATACTTAAAGCCGGCATCAGCAAAAACAGTCACCACAACCCCTTTTGAAATTTTATCCACTTCTTTCAACGCTACGCTTAATGCTGCTCCCGAAGATGCCCCTACAAATAAACCTTCCCTCCTTGCCAACTCTCGAGTGCACTCAAAAGCTTTTTCATCCTCCACTCTTACAATTTCATCAATAACAGCAAAGTCAAGAATAGGAGGAACATAGTCGTCAAGACAGCGTAAACCTTGTATTTTTGAGCCAGAGCGAGGCTCTGCTCCAACTACTCTCAGATGAGAAAATTTTTCTTTAAGCCTTCGACCCACGCCACTTATTGTCCCTCCAGTCCCTATTCCTGCTACGAAAACGTCAACTTTACCCACCTGCTCTATTATCTCTTTCCCTGTTGTTTCATAATGAGCTTTAACATTGGCTTTATTCTCAAACTGATCAACCCAGTAAAAGCTAGGATTTTCCGCTAATTCCTTTGCTCTTTTTATCGCTCCGTTCATTCCTTCTCCCGCTGGAGTGAGAATGATTTCTGCTCCTAAAGCTTGTAAAATCTTTCTTCTCTCGATGCTCATGGATTCTGGCATGAGAAGAGTTACAGAGTAGCCCTTTAACCGTGCAATCATAGCAAGTCCAATCCCTGTATTTCCACTTGTAGCTTCTAAAATTCTTGTGGCAGGAGAAATTTTTCCTTCCCTTTCTGCCTCTTCAATCATGTACTTTGCTATTCTATCTTTTACTGAGCCGCCTGGGTTATAAAACTCAAGTTTCGCAAAAAGATTAACCTCAGGTTTAGGATTAATCATTTTTAACTCTACCACAGGGGTGTTTCCTATAATATCAAGAAGAATTGCCAACTTTCCCTCTTAAAACTCCCAGAATCATTTTCTCCTTTTCCACTTTTTCTTCTCCTACCTCGATTGCTTCTTGAAGAATGTCATCTGCTATCTCAAGTCTCTCGTAAGAGTTTGCATGAACTTCGAAAATGGGTTCTCCCTTCTTCACTTCATCGCCGACCTTCTTTAAGCACACGACCCCAACAGAACAATCAATTCTATCTTCTTTTCGCCTCCTGCCTGCCCCTAAAATATTTACGGCTTGCGCTACCTTCAAAGCATCAACCTCCTGCACAATACCACTTTCTTCTGCCTGAATCTCAGAAATTATAGAAGCTCTCGGGAGATAATCTGCATTGTCTACTACTCGGCTGTCTCCACCTTGAGCTCTTATCCACTCCCGCATCTTTTCCAAAGCTTTCCCACTAGCAATTGAACTTTCTACCATTACTTTAGCTTCACTTCCCTTCTCACAAATGCCAGCTAAAACAAGCATCTCGCAGGCTAAATTAAACAAAATCTCCACTAAATCAGGAGGTCCTTCTCCTTTAAGTGTATTAATAGCTTCTTTTAACTCTAGTGAATTTCCTACAGCGAATCCTAAAGGCTCATTCATAGAAGTAAGAAAAGCGGAAACTTCTACGCCAAATTCTTTTCCTATATCTATCATTAGAACTGCTAAATCACGAGCTCTGTCTATCTCTTTTACAAAAGCTCCTTTACCGACCTTAACATCTAAAACTACTTTTCTGGCTCCACCAGCTATCTTTTTACTCATTACACTAGAAGCGATGAAAGGTAGACTGTCAACAGTCGCTGTAACATCCCTCAGCGCATAAATTTTTTTATCTGCCGGAGCAATCATCTCTGTTGCTGAACTTAAAGCAATCCCTACCCTTTTAACTTGTGAAATCATTTCCTCAATTGAAAGAGTAGTTTTAAAGCCTGGAATTGATTCAAGCTTATCAATTGTCCCTCCCGTATGCCCTAATGCTCTACCCGACATTTTGCAAACTTGCACTCCGCAAGAGCCAACTATTGGCAAGAGTGCAATCGTAACCTTATCGCCAACCCCTCCGGTACTGTGCTTATCTACAGGAGAGAGAGCGTGGCTTGTAAAGTCAATAACCTCGCCTGAATTGACAATTGCCCGAGTCAGGAAGTGAGTTTCTTCGCGAGTTAAGCCGGTTATATAAGCTGCCATAAGGAAAGATGCCATCTGATAATCAGGAATTTCACCCTTTGCGAAACTCTGAACTATATAAGAAATTTCTGCTTCGGTTAGGGAAAGACCATCTCTTTTCTTAGAAATAATTTGTAGAGAATCCATTCCCTACTGTTTAGGGAGAGAGTGCGTTTTCTGCGCTATCCACTTCCCATCCTGTTTTATAAAAGTCCACGTAGTGACCCAAATTTGTCCTTGAGCCATTCCTCCAAGCTTAAGTTCAACAGGAACTTCAATCATATTTTCATCAGGTTTTTCTGCCTTAAGAACTTTAAAACCTTTGATAGGCATGCTTTCTCTGGCTTTAGCAAAATTCTGAGTAGTGTCACTCTGGCGTATTTCCACAGGTGCCATAGCAAACGCTTGTCTATACTTTTTTTCCGTTAAAAGCTTGTAGTACTCCTCTACATACTCCTCAGGAGTGATATCCTCAGGAAGAAATGCAGGCTCCACCGTAGTGGCGGGAGTTTCCCTTCCCATGCCCATGGGAAAAACAGAAGTTGGAGGAACTACATTTTGAGGAGAAGGTGGCTGGACAGGCTTAGAACAGCTAGAAATAAAAATAGATAAAACAAATAGAATTGCTGAGTATAAGAGTATTTTTTCTTTCATATTGTAAACCTCTCTCAACCTTTCTTTTAACTCTACCTTAAACTGGGAAATTCTTCAAGAAAAAAATGGTTTCTGATTCTCCTTATTTTCAAATGAGCTAAAAATTAAAAAAGCTCCTTTTCAATGGGCTTTACCTTAAAGCTACCTTACTACTCTAACGTTGGACGCTTGAGGTTTTCTATGACTTCCTTCAGTTACATCTAATTCTACCTTCTGACCTTCACCTAATGTCCTATAATCTTCAGTTTGAATAGCTGAAAAGTAGACAAAAATGGAATTATTTGCACTTATGTAGTGTCTATCAAGCATATTCAGTTATAGTTAAGTTTAAGCTTTTTCTAACTCTAAATTTGAGGCTGCTAAAAAGTAAAGTGTTTGATGTGAGAATTGAAAGAATGATAATGGCTGGGGAGGAAGGATTCGAACCTTCGCTCTGGGATCCAGAGTCCCATGTCCTACCACTAGACGACTCCCCAACAATAAAAAAATAGCAAGAAAGGAAAAATTTATCAAAAAAGACACTTTAACGCACTTTTTGTGCTCCATCAAGTATTGCACTGGTTCACTACATCGTGGAGACTTGAGCCTCAATTTTACCCTCCTTTCTCAAAGTCTTTAAGTATTTTTGGAAGTTAAATAGTTAAGCAATTGATGTGGTCTTTTGTGGATGTCCTGTTTAAGTTTTCCTCATTATAGCCAGGTGTCCACTATGTGTTTGGACCTAGGCAGGATTTAAAATTTTGGAATTTCACTGCAGGTTATATTCTCTTCCCAATTCAGGCAGAACAACTTGAAGTTGGAGGTCTGAAAGAAATCTTTTATAAAGATTAGCTGCGTTTGTGTGAATGGGAAAAACAACTTCCGGAGAAATTTCTTCAATGGTTCTTTTGAGCTCAAATGGTAAAGCGTGCCCTGAAGCATGAATGTTATAAAGGGGAATCCCGTAAAACTCAAGCCAGTTTAAAAGCTTACTATAATCAAGTTCCATTTCCTCATTAAAAGGCTCACTTTGAGAAAGAATAAACACACTTCCAGGAAGAGGGGAAATGTCTTCCATCTCATTCATATCGTAGTAAGAATAAACGAGAATAATTTTATGCTGCTCCTTTTTTATCTCTGCTGCCTCCACAACCTTAGAATGGTAACAAGAAAGAATCTGTTTCTCCCAAGTTCTCGGTTTTTCCTTTGCCCTAGCATAAATTAAAATGTTGTCGCTTTTCAGAAGGTCAATTTGTAAATCTATTAGGCTGGAAAGTTTATCAAGATAAAAAGCCTGGCGAGTGGAGATAGCAAGAACTCGGCCTGTTTTACACGCCACATTATAAAAAGTTTGAAGCCTGTCAAAATCCACAGGAGAAAATGAAACCAACACTATGCCTCTTGTCTCCCTAGCCACTTTAAGGGATTTTTCAAAAACCTCTTCCTCTGAAGCACACCTTCCTCCGAGAAGTGAAGTTCCTTCAATCAAAAGGGCTTTAGGTTTTACTTCCCTTGCCTTTTGAAGAAAAGAAAGCGTCAAGTCCTGTCTTGTCCCATGCATTCTGAAATCACCCGTATACACAATGTCTCCATCTTGAGTTCTAATAATGTAGGCACAGGCACCGGATATGGAATGGTCCACACCAACTGGTTCTACCTCAAATCCTCCCAAGGTAAACTTTTCACCACTCCTAAAAGATAAAATTTGCTTTTCCACCACCTCTCCCTCACTCACATTTAAAACAGCAATTGCATATTCTCGACTTGGGGGTTGGCCTATATATTCTCTGGAAAGAATTATTTCTTTTGAAACTTCGTGACAGAATATGGGAATGGTATCTTTGACGTAGCGCACGTAATCGAAATGGTCTGTATGAGCATGTGAAATTAAAATCCCGTCAATCTCACAGCTTGCACTGTCCTGCTTATAAAGACCGGGTAAGTGAGGCAAAATGTTTAAAGAGAGAAGGTGCTTTTCCTCCCTTGGCTGAAGAAAAGGTGGATCGAAGAATTGTCTCTCCCGGCTAAAGCTTCTTCCAAAATCGAGAAAAATTTTTCCCGCTTTTTCACTCTCGAGAAGTATCTTAGTGCCTCCAATCTCGTTAACTCCACCGTAAAACTTTATCTTAGTCACAGTTTAATTTTACAACTGAAAGGAGACATGTCCTAAAAAGTTCCAAGCGCCAAATTGCAAGCAGCAAACAATTGCTAAAGCGCCTTAAAGATGAAAATTAGTCACTAAAAAGTATTCGCCATTGTGAGGGAGTGAAACCATCGAAGCAATCTCAATTATTAATTATTATCTACACAGGCGTTGAGGAGCTTTTATAACTTCAGAACTTCAGGCTTCAGGACTTTAGCTCTGCTTTGGATTTGGAATTTGTGACTTTGAATTTGCTATTATTTTTTTTGTGAGCAAAGAAGAGGCTGTGAAAAGAGTAAAGGAAATAATTAAAAGACTAGAAGAGGAGTATCCAGATGCTAAAATTGCTCTTAAATTCTCCAATCCTCTAGAGCTCCTAGTAGCTACCATTCTTTCAGCCCAGACAACAGACAAAAAAGTAAATGAAGTCACCCAAAAAAAGCTTTTTAAAAAGTATAGAAGTGTAGAGGATTATGCGTATACCCCTTTGGAAGAACTTCAAAACGATATAAAAGAGCTTGGATTTTTCAGAATGAAAGCAAAACATATTCAGGAAGCAGCCAAAATAATATTAGAAAAATTTAAAGGAGAGGTTCCCCGCAGTATGGAAGAGATACTCACCCTGCCAGGAGTAGCTCGAAAAACCGCCAACATTGTTCTCTCTAATGCCTACGGCGTTGTCGTTGGAATCCCGGTAGATACCCACGTGAAAAGGCTTTCACAGAGGCTCGGGTTAAGTTCAAATAAAGACCCCAACAAAATTGAAGAAGAGCTGATGGAAATCGTGCCGAGGGGAAAATGGTTCAAATTCCCCTACCTCCTAATCGACCACGGAAGAAAAATCTGCGATGCCAGAAAAACCTGTTGCGATATCTGCGTGCTAAACGACATCTGCCCTTCAGCCTTTAAAGTAAAATGAAGTCACACACAGAGTATCTCTGGTTCAACACCAAAGAAAAAATCGAACTCATCAACATTACTAAAAAGGTAGAAAGAATAGTTAAGGAAAGCGGTATTAAAGAAGGTATCTGCTTGGTAAACGCCATGCACATCACAGCAAGTGTTTTCATTAACGACGATGAAAGCGGTTTGCATGAGGACTTTAAAAAGTGGCTTGAATGGCTGGCACCCTATGAAATTGAACGCTACAAACATAATCTTACCGGCGAAGATAACGCACATGCTCACTTAAAGCGGACGACTATGGGAAGGGAAGTCGTGGTAGCAATCACCAACGGTCAACTTGACCTTGGACCTTGGGAACAAATTTTCTACGGTGAATTTGACGGCCAGAGAAGAAAAAGAGTTTTAGTGAAAGTAATCGGCGAGTAAAATAACTATTCTCCCAATTTTAACTGCCCCTCTTCCAGCTCTTTTTCGCTGAATCCGAAAACTTGCAGCACACGCAGGGCTGCAGGGATAAGCTGATTGTTAAGGTAATAGTCAATATCATAATCTTCAATCTTTACCCACTGCAGTGCCTCTGCTCTTTCCGAAATAGAACCCTTTCCCTTTGTAATCACATAGCTGATTATTACCCCGGGCCTGATATCCTCGCCTGCTTCCTTAAGCTTTTTAGCTACTAAAAGATGGGGTGATGTCGACTTGTAATCGGTGAGCTCCTTACCCAGTTGAGAATGAATTGCCAGTTCCTTTAAGGAAACTTCTCTCTTCTTCAGCCTAGAAATTTCCCTTCTTGTCTCTTCAACAGCTTTCTCCACTTTTCCCTCCAAGACAAAGCGCAAGACATTGCGTTGAAGCTTCTTTGCCGCTTCACACCAGTCCTTCCTCACTGTCTCAAAGCCTCTCACTAAAAGAGTATCTCCTTTCCCCAGCAAAGCATATCTCTTCTTAGCCGCTTTCTTCTCCTGAGTGAAAACGAATAAACCTCGCCGGTAAAATCCTTGAAATTCCAGTTCAATGATTCCCGGAAGGTTGGAGTTTGCTTCCTTCAAAAACTTTTCTACGTCTCTTTCCTCCATTTTCACAAAAAGCGAGTCCGTATCGCCATAAATGACTTCACCATATTTGGAAGCTAGAGATATCATTTGAGTTATAAAATGCCTTCCCCAGGCAGCAGCCGCTTCTGCACACTCTCGCGAATACCAACGAGCTCCCGGATAGGCAAGGTAACCGTAAAAGGAATTTGAAAGAACCTTCAAAGCAAACTGCTTTTCATCAAGCTCCCGAAACTCACGACTTTCCCTCTCAACTTCCTTTAACCTCTTTTTTAGCTCAAACCTTTTGTGCAGAACTTCTTCTAAGATTGAGGGCACGAAACCTTTAAACTTTCGGCAGAAACTGTAATTGACTTCAGGAGCCACATTTGCCTCACCTTCACAGCAATCGCAGTTTAAAGTCTCAGGAGAAATGTTGAAAGTAACTATGATGCTGGGATAAAGAGAGCGAAAGTCAAAAAGGGCAATGTTTTCGTGCAGTCCGACTTTGGGCTCGTGTACATAGCCACCTTTATAAGGCGGGTATCTGCGTCTCTTCTGGATTTCGTCAAAGTGAGGCTGGTTCGGAGAAACCCAGCTTCTTTCCCCTGACTTCCGGAGCAGAAAACTGTCAACTAAAAGCCCGTAAGTTTGCCGTGAGGCATCAAAAGGAAGCTGCCCAGTAACCTCAGAAAGGGCAAAAATTTGAGGAAGAAGAGCCTGGCTTAATTTTAAAGTGAGTTCAGCATCGTTGAGGTTGTACTGGGCTAAGGTTTCCACCGGACCTTTTTCCCAGAGCTCGATTATTTCCTCAAGGGAAAGCTCCTCTTTCCCCTCTCCTAGAATCTCTTCTGAAACCTGAGAAAGGGTAAGCACTTCAGACTCAAGATGAGGAGAAAGAATGTTATTTACATAATTGAAAAGGTCGATATGAATTCGACCGAAAAAGCGAGTGGAGGAAATTCTTCCCCTCTTCACCTTTTTTAAACGCACATTATCTCTCCCCCAAACCATCTCCACTTTTAACTTTTCAGCTCGGTCCTTAATCACCTCAAAGTCATACTGATCAGTGTTATAGCCCACTATCACATCGGGGTCTCTCTCCCCTACTATCTCAGCTAAACGCTGCAGGAGAGCTTTCTCGCTTCCAAAACACTCTCCAAAAGACGTCTTTTTCAAAGAAAGAAGGTTCTTATAACCTCTGTTATCCGCTACACTCGCCATCACAATCGCTTCTCCCACAACTTCAATGTCAAAAGCTAAAACCTTTAAGGAAAAGCGAGTTCCTTCTTCCTTCTTTATCTCTTTTGCCACCAAAGCTTTATCGAAATTTTCACAGCTTGTTCTTTCCCCTTTTATGGAAAGAAGAGAAAAAGGATAAAGCTCGCGGTCAATTAAGTAGCGACGAGGAAAATTCAAAGTATACTCAAAACACTCTTCAAGAAAAGGGCGATGTTTAATTTTATCTCTTACCTTCGAAGCATCGGGAGGATGCTTCACGTAGACTTTTAAGAACTCTCTTTCTTCCCGCCATAAACCCTTTTTCACCTTCTCAATCCTTACCACCCTTTCATCATTCTCCAACACTTCCCTCAACTCACTCTCATCTCGAAAAAGGACGTAAAAATAAGGCAGGAACTTCTCCTCCAGAGCAACAACAGAGCTCCCATCCTCGTCAACACCAAAAAGCCTGATAACCGCAGATTTCTTCTCTGTAATGTAATCAGCATCGAGCAGCGAAATTTTTACTTCTTCCATCTCTCTTCTTTTAAAAGAGAAGCTATTTTTCTGAAGCTTGAAACCGCTTTTGAGTGAGGAAACAAATCCAAGGGAGACTTATCTTCCACATCGGACCTTATGAGACTTTCGTCATAAGGCACTTCTCCCAGAACAGGTAAGCTCAAAATAGTTAATTTATCCTTAACATCTTGTCCTGACAAGGATTTATTGAGAACCAAGGTAATTCTCTCTAACCCCATCCCTTGGGCTAACTCCTTTATCCTCATTGCCGTTTCAACAGACCTTGTTCCAGGTTCAACTACCACAATGAGCAAATCCATTCCTTTTGTCGTCTGCCTCCCCAAGTGCTCTAATCCTGCTTCCATATCGAAAAAAACAAAATCGTCGCGCTCTAATACCAGATGCTCAAAAAGAGACCTTAAAAGTGCACTTTCAGGGCAAAAACAGCCGCCTCCCGCTTCTTCAACCGTTCCTGCCACAATGAGCTTTACTCCATCCGGAGCCTCAATACCAAATCTTTCTATAATGTCTGAGACATCAGGGTTTAAAATAAAAGCCTTACCATAAGACTCACCCGGTTTCACTCCAGTCTTTTCTTCAATCAAATCAAGCTGCCGAGAAAGGGGTATTATTCTCTTTCTCTCCTCAGCCTTAATTCCCAAAGCGGAAGCTAAATTCCCGTCAGGGTCTGCATCAACAGATATAACTCTCATTCCCTCCCTCGCTAAAAGTCTTGAGAGAGCAGCTGCTAGAGTTGTTTTTCCCACTCCACCCTTTCCGGCAACAGCAATTTTCAAACCCATCAGCACTCCTCAAAAAATAACTCACAATATTCTTCCCCTAAGCATTTGTGCTTTTCAAACCGGTAGCTTATATTTGAACCAAATTCTTGAGACCAAACTTCAAACTCCGGCACACAGATATTCCGAGAAATCTTTTCTGCTAAATGCTCTCTCCTTGAACTTTTCATTATTTCAAACCAAGGGCAAAGCAAAATTCTCACCGTAAAGGAATTATCTTCATACTTCTCCTCTACCTTATACCCCTCAGCTCTAAATTTAAATAAAACTGCTTTCCTTAATGAACGAACGCCGCTCTCTTTGAGGTCTAAAACTTTCTTAATCTCTCGGGCTTGAATTTTAGGCATTATCTTCCAGACTCCTTTATCCACTTCCAGAGCGCTATTAAAACCTTCTTTCTCCTCCACTTTTAAAAACCAAAGGCCGTCTACGCTAAAGTAGGATTTCCTCAAATACCTTACCAATCCGTCTTTCATATATATCATCCCCTAACCCTCTCGAATACTACCAAAGAGTAATGAGGTAAACAATGAAAGGTGCTACCAGAAGAGCAGGTAAAAGATTAGCCACTCTAATCTTTTTTAACTCCAAAAGTTCCAAGCCAATAGCAAAAATTAAAACACCACCCACAGCTGTCATCTCTCTAATCATAGAACTGCTTAGAAAAGCGCTAAAAAAGGAAGCTCCCAGGGTTAAGCTTCCCTGATAAAGAAGGATAGTTAAAGCTGCAAACGCCACTCCCCACCCAAAGGTTGAAGCGAAGGCGAGAGCCGCAAAACCATCAAGAACAGATTTAATAGCTAAGAGCTTATAGTCGCCCGAAACGCCATCTTGAATGGAGCCCATTATAGTCATGGGACCCACGCAAAAAACGAGACTTGCCATAATGAATCCTTCAGCAAAAGTGCTCTCGCTGGTTTTCAGCTTCTCCTCTGCCCAGCGAGCAAAACGATGCAGTCCCGCATCTATTTTCAGAAACTCCCCTAAAATTCCACCCAGAAGAAGGCTTCCTAAGATTATCAAGATATTTTCTGTTTCCAGAGCCATTTTTACACCAATAACAATAGTCATAAGCCCTAAGGAGTGCATTACTGTCTCTCTTATTTTATTAGGCAGACGCTCTCCTAGAAACTTCCCCAAAGAAGCTCCAAGAAGAACAGTAAAAATGTTGAGCACGGTCCCAGTTCCTTTAAGAATCATCTCTTACTCCTTTCCATTTCAATGTGATATAAGTTTAACCAAGAAATGGAAAAACTGAAAAGAATTATAAAGGAAGAAATTGAGAGATCAGGACCTATCACTTTTTATCAGTTCATGAAACACGCTCTTTACCATCCAGAATATGGATACTACTCTCGAAAGAATGTTTTAGGTAGAAAGGGTGATTTTTTTACAAATGCTCACGTCTCTCTCTTTGGAAAAATTCTGGCTTATTTCTTTTCCCACCTTTTAACCTCATGGAACCTGAATGAGATTTTGGAAGTGGGAGCTGGAGAAGCTTTTACCGCTCTGGATATCCTTAACGAAATGCAGTATAAGTTTCCAAAATTGTACTCAATCTTAAAATATTACATCTCAGAGAAAAGCAAAGCCATGAGAGAAAAGGAAAAAGAAACCCTTCGCCCGCATTCTTCCAAAGTTAAGTGGATAGATGAACTTCACAAATTCACCTTAAGGGGTATTATCTTCTCAAACGAACTTTTCGATTCCCTACCAGTAAATCTCCTACAACTAGAGAAAGACGGCTGGCATGAAATATTCGTTGATGTAAAAAGTGGAACTTTTAAATTTATCACTAAACCTCTTGTTTGTCCAGCTATAATTAACTACCTCAATAAAATGAGAATCGAGACACCCATAAGACACAAGATTGAAGTTAACCTAGAAGCAGTTTCACTTCTCACTAAACTTTCTCTTTCTTTAAAAGAAGGGGTGATTATTACCTTTGACTACGGATTTGAAAAAGAAACATTCCTAGAACCCTTTTTTAAAAAAGGCACTCTCATATCTTATGAAAATCATCTTGCTTATCCAGATGTTCTGGAAAAACCAGGAGAAAGAGACATCACGTCCCATGTTAACTTCTCAGCTCTTAAAATCTACGGTGAAGAAGTTGGCTTAAAAAATATTTACTTTTCTTCTCAATCTGAGTTCATCGTAAAAATTTTAGAGAGAACAAGATTTGTTCCCTCCTCAAAAGAAAGCTCACTCTTAAGAACACTTGTTCAACCCGAAGGATTAGGAGGGAAAATTAAAGTCCTCATTCAAACAAAGCTGAACCGGAAGAAGGAAAAATTTCTCTTAAAGCTAGTTAAATAAGATAAGATTTTTCTTGTCAAGTCGTTTTTAATAAATTTCGTGACCACTTTGGTCACAAGTTATCCGCACCGGGTCTTCGTTATAACGATAGAGGTAAATTCCTCTCTGATTGGGACAAATAGGAGGCTCTCGTATGTAATAAGGAACAAGGTCTGATTGGTCATCGTCAGGGTCAACTATGGAATGCCAAATGGTATGGCCTGACTTGGAACCTCCCCAGTGAGGGTTTGAGTCAGGGTTAGGATAAACTCCGTTAGTAGCTCGATAAGTTTCCAGAGCTGACTCCAGTATCCTTAAGTTTGCCTGACAGGAGCGCTTGTAAGCTTTTTCCTGTATGAGGGCATAAACAGGTATAGCTATGGCTACCAGAATAGCAATAATAAGAATGGCAATCATAAGTTCTATTAAAGTAAAACCTCTCTTCATTTTCCATCGCTTACTTATTTCAATATTCACAGCTTCTAAATTTAAAAATGTCTAAAGTTTACTTTTCCTTTACCGTTTTAATTAAGTTGCTATAAGAATTTTTAAAAGCTTCTACTCCTTTAACCTGAAGCTCATTGCAGATTCCTTCCACATCGATGCCCAAACTTTCGAGCTTTTCTAAAATTTCCCTTGATTTATCTGCCATCAAGTCAGCCTTTAAAGGTTTACCGTGGTCACGAAAGGCTTCAACTGTAGGCATGGGCAGTGTCATCACTGTTTGTGGAAGAATCAAAGCTTGTGGATATTTTATATCGCTATATCGCGGATCTTTCGTGCTCGAGCTTGCCCAGAGAGGCTTCTGCACCCTTGCTCCTTTCTTTCTCAAGCCCTCAAAGGAAGAGTCGAAAATACTGAGAAAACTCTCGTAAACAAGGTGAGCAATAGAGATTGCAGTCTGACCAAGCAGTCTCGTTGCTTTCGCAACTCCCTTTTCTATAAGCTCATCGAGCTTTTTATCTACTTGAGTATCAATTCGATAAAAAAAAAAGCTCGCCACTGAAGCAATGCTCTTAAGGCTTAAACCCTTTTCGCTTCTCTTTAAAAGACCATCCACATATGCTAAAGCAATGCGCTGATAATGATTCAAAGAAAAAAGTAAAGTCACATTGATGTTATATCCCTCTTTCACTAAGCGACGGAAGGCGTTCACGCCAGCTTCCGTGCCGGGAACTTTAATCATTACATTCTCACGATTCACTTTTTCCACCAGTTTCTTAACCTCGGAAACAGTTTCTTCTTCCTTATAAGCTAAAAGAGGAGAAACTTCCAAGCTTACATAGCCTTTTTCCCCTTCGCTTTCCTCATAAACAGGCTTCAAAACATCCGCTGCCATCTGGACATCTTTTATCATCAGAGAAATAACTATCTCTTCAGGCGACTTGCCTTCTTTTTTCAATCTATTAATATCTTCATCGTAGTCACTGCTTGAAGAAATGGCTTTATCGAAAATTGTGGGATTAGAAGTCACGCCTGATAAACCGTCCTCTTCAATCATTTTCTGAAGTTTACCAGAAATAATTAAAGCGCGGTTTAAATCATCATGCCAAACTTCCTGCCCTAATTTTGTAAGCTCATAAAGGCGCGATTTTCCCACTTACCCTCCCTTAACTTCAGTGTAAATCTTTTGAGCCACAGTATGAGGGTCCAGGCCAAAATGTTTAAACAAATCATCTGGTAAGCCCGAGCCTGCATATCTCTCCACCCCAAACCGCTTTAACCTTACACTTAAACCCATTTCCAAGAGAACCTCAGTAACACAGCATCCCAGACCTGTCCTCACGTTATGATCCTCGTAAGTGAAGATAAATCCTGTCTTCGCTGCCTCTCTTAAAACTTCCTTGTCCGGCTTGGCAGGACAAGCCATGTTCACCACTCCCACCTCTAATCCTTTTTCCTTCAAAATTTCTCTCACTCTCAAAGCTCTATGCACCATGGAGCCCATGGTAACGATAACCGCATCCTTTCCCCACCTCAACCAATCTCCTTTTCCGTAGACAAACTCATAACCCTCTCCATAAAAAGGAGTGCCATTTTCATCCGTAATCACAGGAAGTTTAGACCTTCCCATACAAACTACAAAGTTTCCAATATGAGAAGCAACGAAACGGACCGCCCTGTCAGTTTGATTGGGATCAGCAGGAACAATAATCTTAAAACCATAAATATTCCTCATCACACCCACATAGTCGATGCAATGATGAGTTTTTCCGTCCTGCCCCACATCAACCCCACAGTGAGTTACCACCAGTTTCAAATTTGTATGATTTATATCGTTTAAGCGGTGCTGATTGTAAGTCTCGTCAATTCCAAAAACGCCAAAATCTGCAAAGAAAGAAATGACTCCTTGAGTTGAAGCTGCTCCGGCAATGGTGGCTGTATTATGCTCCTGAACTCCTCCCTGAAAGAAATGTTGAGGAAACTCTTTCCAGAATGCTTGGGTCTTCACTGAGCCGGTGAGGTCACAATCAAAAACAATAATCGGAGTATGTCTTCCATCATTATTTCTTCTTCCTAAATCAAGCAGGGCTTTACCGAAAGCAGAGCGATTATCTGTCTTCTCCTCCGCAGAATAAGTAAAGGGAGTTCTTGTATCAACCTCTACTTTTGGAAAATCCAAATCGACATCAAAATGTCCCTTGAAACTTCTTCTCATCTCAAGATACTTCTCCACATCATTCTCTAAACTGAGCTCTTGAAGAGCTTTTTCAAATTCTTCATCTGTTAAAGCTCTTCCGTGATACTCTTCTTTTCCTTCCATGAAAGAAACGCCTTTACCCATAACCGTCCGAGCTAAAATTACTACGGGCTTGTCAATCTTTTCCGCCTCAATTAAAGCCTCGTAGATTGCCCGCATATCATGACCATCAACCTCTAAAACCTCCCAACCATCAGCCAAATAGTCTTCTCTAATATTAACCGGCATCACCTCATGAGCAGCACCACTTATCTGCATATCGTTCCAGTCCACAACCACGAAAAGGTTTTTCAATTCATACTTATAGGCAAACCTTCTCGCTTCTGAAACCTGTCCTTTTGCTTGCTCAGCATCGCTCATAGCTACAAAAACATTGTAGTCACAACCCTTGATTTTAGCTGCCACAGCGAAACCACAGCCAGCAGAAAGACCCTGTCCGAGATTACCTGTGCTCCACTCCACCCCAGGAACTTCTCTCTCCACATGCCCCTCGAATCGACTTCCTGCCAGGCGAAAAGTGGCAATTGCCTCCTCTATATTGAAAAAACCAAGTCTTCCTAAGGCAGCATAAACACCGGGAGAAGTATGCCCGTGACTAATCACCACTCTATCCCTTGTTTTTAAAAGAGGGTTTTGAGGGTCAACATTGGCAGCGCTGTAAAGGACAAAATATATATCTATACTGGACATGGAGCCTCCAGGATGACCAGAGCGGGCAATATAGGTCATCTTTAAGATATCTCCCCGAGCTATACGAGATAAATCTTTGAGCTTTTTAAAGTCGCCTTCACCCAGTCTTTTAATCCTTCCCAAGAAACTCCTCCCTGCAAAAAAATAACTGGCTAAATTTTTTCAAGAGAAGTGCTCCCTGTCAATAAAAAATCCGACTAAATTTAGGGTTTTACCATACGTCCTCCTTTTAAAGTATAATGTTTTAAAAAAGAAAGGAAGGGATTAATTTTGAAAGTTTCCTTGATTGAACCAAAATCCCCAGGATACCACGTTTTTTCAGGATATCTTTTGCCGAGGCTGGGGCTTCCCCTCCTTGGGAAAATTTTAAAAGACGAAGGGCATG